>JACCDO011855737.1_pt1 | contig 58790 bp, 55 predicted proteins | sample 7446101 | NCBI WGS metagenome assembly JACCDO01 (sample SAMN15323440, study PRJNA562643) | freshwater metagenome | isolation source: river surface water | place: USA:Blue River Watershed | collected 2017-08-16 | reverse complement strand
TTTCAGCTCAAACAAGGTTTAACGGTTCCTGAAATAATAGAGACCCTTAAACAACCTATATTGCCGTATGATTTAAAAGAACATATTTCAGAGAAAATAACAGAAGAAGACATTCGCCGGTGCGGACAAATAGTGTCCACCCGCAGGATCATTCAGTATAACAAAGACATGTCTTCAGAGATGAAGATTTAATCATCCTTTTATCTGACTAAATTTAATCAGATAAATAGATTTTAAAGTGTAGCCTCTTTAACAAATTTAAAGGCTCTCCTCCTCGACAGCCTCGCCCTCCTCGGCACCGCCAACAAGGTTAAAGCCAATGCCGAAGCCCGAACCGTGGCGGGCACCAGCACCGACAAGCGGGGCAAAGAGGTCAAGGACCAGGAAGGTCAAAGCGGCGATAAGGCCAAGCATAAGGATCTCCTGGAACGACTGCTTCTTATTGGTGAGGTAGAAAGCGGCGACTGAGACGGCAACACCCTCGAGGGCGTACTTGACAAGGTTCTGCAGAGTTAACATATTGAACATTTTATATCTTATACAAATATAATTTTTTCTTAATAAATTCGCCATTTCTGGCCAGCATTTAAAATTTGTTTCATATATAAATTATATTCATGTCATCGCAATATGATTTAGCTTATAAATCTCCCGCTAATCAACCTCAGAATACATCAACGACAAACACCGTGCCTGTTACAATTACTATAGATACATACTCTTTTGCAAACGGTGTAGCACGGGATAATTATACAGTGGATTTCGCAGAAACGTTGCGCGATGTTGTGTCGATTGAGCTTATTCATGCTTCGATACCGACTATCGCCGGCGCCGGCGGCAATGACAACGAGAGATACATAATTTTAAGAGTCAACGATTACTCTAAGGTTAAAAGTAATAATAACCGCGCTAGAAATAGTTTTTGTACGATACCTCTTAATGGTACTGCCCACAGTATAACCAGAAGTAGTACGCCCGACGACACCTATATTTATTATTTCCCGACACCTACACGTCTTTCAAATATTACTATTCAACTTGCTAGTCCAGCGGGTACGGCTCTCGGAGCCATGGGTAACACTCATCATGTTTTAACATTCGAGGTAAGAACACTGAACCGTGTACCGAAGCCAGAAAATAAGTACCAAGGGAATATTAATGGTCCATGGATTGGGAACCTGGGTTCTCAATAATCCGATGCTCCTGGATCAGCCAGGGGGTTTAGGGGGAGCGCAGGTCCCCCTCTCCCACCCATGTCCAACAAAAACCCGGCTCCGGCTTCGTGACATCAGTTACAGGCATAAAGGCGAATAATTCTGAAAACACTCTGTATTGTTCGTCCTTCCAAACCCCGTTGTAACTTAATAAACCTTCTAACGCAGCGAAAAACCCGTCAATGTTTAAACTTTTCGAAGGATCGGCACCGTAATCCATAGATTCTATAAAATCAATCAACATGTGCGACCCTAAAGCACTTTGATAATGATGAAATCTAAGCTTTGAATTTAAATATCTTTTGTCAATGACCCATACATGACCAAAGTCTTGAAAGCCCACTGATAAAATAAATACTATGTTCTTGCCGTCATTCTGTTTGAGTTTTTTCAAACATTTACGCATTACTGCCAACGGATCTGTTTTATTAAGTAAATATTCCCTACTCATACGCTCTGTTTCCTTCTTAGTCAAAGATCTATCGCCTACAAGTTTCAAAAACACAGCACGGGCGTTCGTGCCGCAATCATAACATTTTAACAATTTACGGTTTGAACCCACGAGTTCGTTAAAGAGATGAGACAAATACTTAACTTCTGGATCAGAGGCGTCTACGTCAATTGAATTAACGCCGGATGAACACAACGAGGTTACAACGGATAAACTCGGATCTTTTGCTATCGCTTCATAGTTTACAAGGTAGTACCTAAAAGACGATAAGGCTATTTTAAACATAATATTGTCAGTTTCCGTGTTGTCTTCTGGACGGCTAAGTTTTTCAAACAGAGTTGCCTGAGTCCATCCTTTATCCTTGAGATAACTTCTTGCTATCCATTTATGATCAAGAGCGCTGTATTCTAATGATTTTAATAGTTTTTGGTCTGACATTCGTATATTAAAAATGAAAATATTAATTAATTACATAATCATCAAATGACAGCATCTGGGAGTAACCCTAACCCTATTGCTGACAACACTAGACTAAAGTCGACATTCGTCCATGCCTTAATATCATCTAAGCTCAACACGCGATATATTCAACCTCATTATCCGTTAGCCGACAATATAGTCAGCCATAGTGTACCGTTACTAACCTTGCGTAGAATCTACGAGGTTTTTAAAAGCCATGGGTTTTTCGTAGCGAGTTTACAAACAAAATACTATGATCTTGATAAAGTTTTCACGGTCACGGAAAAACAGACTAACACCAACGCAGTAAAACCCGATACTCTAAAGCAATATCAGGTAATTTATCGTAATGATTATAAAATTCTCGATTTCGCCAATGTAGCGCAAACGACATTAGAATATGTGGGAGAAAATAGGTTTAATTTAGATAAGGAATCATTTCAAGTAAAAAAGACATATCATCATGAGCGCCAGCTGATCTTGTTTTCTCTGGATGCTGTAAACTTTACATTAGAACTTGAAATTTTACTCGAAGGTATCGAAAAACTCAGCAAGAGAAAACATTTGTTTGGTTTATTGAACGGTAGTACGAACCCAGAATTGGTGGACGACCCTGCAATTTTAGGTTCTTGTAGTTTCCGGTTCATCGTGAAAAATTGTATGGTTCGCGATGAACTTAATGAACACATTGATACGCTACATGAAATTATTAGCGCGATCGGTGATCCTTGTTAGATCTTCAGTTATATCATATTTGTTTCTATTCGGTTACAAGAACAGAAACAAAGTTAGTGTTGAGTTGAGTTGCGTCGTTCCTGTTAAATTATTAAATGTGTGTCCATTTCAAATATTCAAACATTCAAACGTTAAAAACTTCAAAACTTCAAAAATCTCGTTGCTCTGGAGACAAATATAAAAATCTTAAAATTTTAAACACGTCTTCTTCCGTTGGTGTTGGAATCTGCTCTCCTTTTCCCTCTTTAACCGGATTGCCCTCTTTAACCGCATTGCCATCTTTAACCGCATTACCCTCTTTAACTGCATTGCCCTCTTTAACCGCATTACCCTCTTTAACCGCGTCACATAAACGAAAAAGACCATATTCGTTTAAGGTGAACCCACGCTGATTTGCCCGAAAGCGCATTATTTTATTGAATTTTCCTGATCCCGTGAAATATAGCATAGCAGCACCTAAACTATCATGCGGAACAAATCTGATATCAATGCGACGCCCAGGAAGTTCAGGTCCCGCACGACATACTCCCATATACTTTGTATCTCCGTGCGATGTTAAATGACCGACCAATAACCCAGCCTTGTGTAACTTTTCTACGACTTCCGCGAGCACGCCAGTAGCTCCTGTTTTTGGTGCTCCAGGATCAGAAATGAGTACATCGATGTCTCCGCAAGTCTCCCTCTTGCGGCGATAAGAACCACATACGGTAACCGTTAAACCCGCCGGCACAAGTTCTCGAATTCGTTTGGCTATTTTATCTGCTTCGCTCCACGGCATACGCTTTTTTAAGTCGCTGTAAAACTCCAGACCCACTACTATGTGATGTGTTAACTGATTTTTTTCTACGCGAATTCTACCAGAGCGGTATTTATCGATAAGATCCTGTACGGAAGTTACACCAAACTCTTCTACGAGACTACGTGCCTTTACTTCTCCGATACCAGTGACTCCCGTTAGTTCCAGAATAATTTTAGAGTTACATTCAGTTGATACTGATTTTAACTCTAATTCCGACAATTTTCCCGTCGTGAGAAACTCGTCTATGCGCTTTGCGATACCTTCGCCGACTCCAGAAATATCCTTGCGTGCTTGGGTACCGGATTTAATTTCGCCTTCAAAACCACGAATCGCGTCTCTGCCCTTGACGAAACTTGATATTTTATGACCGTATGCTACCCGGTCTTTCTGATTTGCACCGGCCTTGAGAGCAGTGGTGTGCTCTATAAGAGAATCTAACATAGAAATAATTTCGGTTTTAGATTTATCTATCCCTCCAATTGATAATCCTGCGTCAAGTCTTAGATCCAGATACTCAGGATCTTCGGCGCATTTAGATTTGACCTTAATTCTGATCTTCTGTTTCGCTTCCATGATTTATTAACAAAATATCTGTATCAATTTACGGTAACTAAAAATTGATGAAACGTCAATAAATATAAAAAGCAAAGAAATGCGCACCAAGATTGTTCTTACGCTCGACACTGAAACGAACCCGGATCCGGAAAACGGTCCCTTTTACACGGTGAACTATCGTGGTGTTCAGGAGACCGATGAGGCTCGGTCCGCACGACGCCGTCGGGCTCGTCAGCAAGAGTATTATATGGCCGAGGTCAATGCTAACTCGCTGACCAAGTACCTGTATGAGCGTGATCAGGAGCAGGAGTTTGCCGCTCGCCGTCTCGCGAAGCAGAGTGGTTGGGACTGTAAGCCCTGGTCGGATGTTCTTCGTCATGTAAAGGCGAACTGGGACAACTCTGCCGAGCCTACAATTCTCGGTTCACGTAGTGCTAACTTCGCAGACGGATACACAAAGGGCATGACTCTTCGTCGGTACTTGAAGACCACACGTCTTGTTAATACGCCAGCTCGGCTTAACGCTGTAGAGCGCGCAGCAGAGGATGGGGATTACAAGGTCCGTGTATTCGATAAATCGTTTATCGATCAGGTTAAGATTACTCGTAACGAAAAGGGGATGAGTCAACGTGATCTCGCGGAGGCCATTAATCGACAGCCTAACGAGATTGCTCAGTTTGAGCGCGGAGAGCTGCCATTTGACGGCGAGCTCAAGACTCTGCTTCATCGGGTTCTTTTTTAAGAAATCTTTCATCGGGTTCTTTTTAAGAAATCTACCATTTAAATTTAATTACTTTGTAATCATGACGCTTACAAAGTAAGTAAAAAATGCTTCTCATCTGCTTCACTGCCTCTTTTCCGTCTTAACGACAACAAGATGGAGTTTTATCATACCAATTATCTGCTAACACGGATGCCTGTACGACGAACAGATAATATCCTTCGTCATCCGTGCGGACCATGAATGTAAAACAGTTTTCTCCTGAAGCACTAACTGATGTCCGCACGTGTACGTAGACGAAGTCTCCGCGGTATTGCTTTAATTTATTAACGGCTATCTCCGATTGAACGCAGTTTAAACAAGGTGCAAGTTGTGAAGGATCGAAGTTTGCGACCTTTTCGCGAAGAATCTCCGTAAGTTGCTCGTCTCCTACAAAATCTTTAATTTCCGGCATTCTCAATGAGGGTGTTTAGTTAATTTAATCAACAGTGGCTCATTTTTTAACGTCGATTTCAAAACAAAAATACACAATAAAGTAATCTCATGGAAGAGCTTTTTCCAATATGTATTCGCAGTGTACGAATAAAAACGCCATTAGGCGACGTCTTACGGACAGACGTAAGATACTATAACGTTATTGTTAAAAATTGTCCTCCTTACATAGTTAACCCGAAAGTCCGCGACGGTTATATTCGAGAAACTCCTATCACCCGTATCAAGAATTTACGAGCCGATCCTGTCGATCCCGAACTTCGTTTATCGTGGCCAGATCATCCAAAAGATATATTTGGAGACTATGTCGGTGCCATCATCATCTTGAATTCTTTGGATAATAAAATACTTATATTGCGCAATGAGCATCTTTGGGGCCTGCCAAAGGGCGTAAGAAATTACACAGAGTTTCATCGTATTAAAACAGAAGCAACGGCAGCGGGCGTAGGCGAAGAAGAAATCGTTTTTGATCAAGTGGAGACAGGTGTAGAAAATATTTGCAGAGAGACGTTAGAAGAGACAGGAATCAGACTGAATCCTGAAGAAGTCGTCTCGTTTGACGACGAAGACCGGAGCGCATATACGAAATATTATTATCAGTTGGATTTTACAGCAGCAGAATATGCGGATATCTTGAAAAATAACGGCACAGATCATGAAAACGACGAGATGAAATGGATTGATTATCAGGAACTTGATCAAATGCTACAGCAACACCGCGCTAACCGTCAAGTAAAAGTATTTAATCACGTGACGTATATTTATTTGTCTCAGTGGATAAGGAGGGGGACCTGCGCTCCCCCTCAACCCCCTGGCTACACCAATGTAATTTAGTTCGGCGTGCGAACGGTAGTACAAATTTATCAAAAATTAACAAGATCAAAAATTAACAAGATCAAAAATTAACAAGATCAAAAATTAACAAGATCAAAAATTAACAAGATCAAAAATTAGCAAGATCAAACATTAGCAAGATCAAACATTAGCAAGATCAAACATTAGCAAGATCAAAAATTAGCAAGAATTAGCAAGGGGGTTAAGGGGGAGCGCAAGTCCCCCTCTTAATTGTAAGCCAACCCACCCATTCCGTTAACTATGCGCAGGATATTATAACTGACAGCAAATATCTTGATTAAAAGCGAGACGTTCGGCTTGACTTCGTCGTTACTATAAACGTCGCCTGTTTTTATACGGAGCGTCGCGTCTTCTATCCGTGAAAAATTACACGCGCCGGATGGCTGATGCTCTTCGGGTTTCAGCGCAAAAGAATATATATTAATACCTGGCGACACAGGAATGTTAGTATGGTGATTACGCGGCTGCACCAGACTGAAATATGTGCCAGGCCGTTCTAAAAACCTGTCGGTTCTGTTCATAATCAATCCGGCTTTACTTATTGGATTGCCTGCTAAAGAACCGGTAACGGAATTATACGGGCGAACACTGTCATAATTTGAAAAACGCATCAAATCGTCGTATGTTTTAATATCCGACAAATTATTTTGAACATTTGGCATCAAGACAGCAGATGAAAGTAAATTTATTCGAACGCTGTTAGCGGTATTTGCCGCAGTAATCGATATTACTTTGGTTAAATTATAGTCTACTCTAGATTGAGCCCACTGTTTCCAAGTTAATAAGGTTATAAAACGCGTCGGGGGGATTGTTTGAAATTCTGTTGCTATTCCATCAATGACTTTTGATACGGATAGACTAATATAGTTTATACTAGGATCGGGATGACTTGACGTTGGATACAAAAACTGATCAGAAGTTACTTTTATTACGTCACCGACACTCATGACATATCCATTGACTGGTTGTACAAAAAACCTTGACGTATTTGAGGCATTAATGAACATTCCTACTACATGCGGAGTAGAGCTCGTAGGTATAAGGTTTATTATTAAATCGTTTCTGAGAATAGCGACGCCATTTCTTGTAATTTTTTTAATATTGGATACAGGCGTACTTCTAACCGCCGTCGTGAAACCTTCATATGTATAATAAGGGAATCTATTTAATAATGTAATAGACGACGGTAGACCAAAAGAGTCTAACCTATTTACTACAAAATCACAATCTGTTTCTAAACCCATCGTTATAACATCACCAACCTTATATTCGTATGAAGGCTTATAGACTGCGTGAAAAAATTTCATAGAAACATAATAAGGTGTATATAATGGCGCATATAATGGCCCGACTGCTCCTGATAACGCAAAAATAATAAACTTAGTGACATCTACGTTTACTAAATTACCATTTCGAACAACAGATCGTACGCTCGTAAATACGCCCTGCCACGGATCAAAATTAGAAAATTTTATTGGCGTAGCATTGTCGCCGGCTAAATCTAATACTGTAGTTTTTCTAATGTTGCCATTGATGTCGACTAGCTCAAATACATCTCCTACTTTCGCAGAGAATCCGTAAGGTAATAGAAAGTTTTGAAACATTGCACCGTTAGCAACTGCAGTTATCTCTCCAGGTTCGCATACTAATACAGATCCAGCAGCTAACAAGCTTTCAGGCTGTGTAGCTCCAGGCGGTATGGAACCGCATCCATTAAATATGTTTATTGTTATGTATGGACTAACTTCGACAACAGCGCCTCTGTTAATCGTCTGTGGGACATCGTATAAAATATTTGCTTCCGTTGTTGTAAGTAATCTAAAAGTCGTAGGAACTCCGCTCGCCGTGACTCCGAGGACGCGCAAAATTAACTGTTTTGTGCTATCGATGCCAGACTTCATGTAAATCGTATCATCTATCTCAAACGCGAATTCTGACACAGCTACAGAAAACACTGTTAGTCCTGTTGTAGAGGCATCAATAACTCCTGTTAAAATTCTATCTGCCTTTATACTTATATTTACCTTTTGGGCATTTTGCGGAACAAAATCTTTAAACCGCGTGATACTGACAACTTTATTGTATGTCAGTCCGCGCGTCAAAAGCTCTTTTGTATAAAAACTCGTCGCCACACCATCTGCGGTACTTACTACAGCCAAGCTAACATTCGTGTTTGTATCTCCGTTTGCGTTAATCGTAATAATATCACCGTTCGTCATAATGTAGCCAGAGTTCGGTGTCGCCGTGAAATACGATGATATCTGACCAGTGATATTGATATCTGTGGTTATTGTTAAAGAAAGTTTAGAAACAGGAATATAAGTCTCCGTCGGCAGTCCCGTTAGACCTTCATTTAGTTGATTATTTTGTATTTGAAGAGCCTGGAACGGCGGTACAGGCGGCAATTGCGTATCTGTGAAATTTGACCATTCGCGCGTGCTTTCAAATCCCTTGGCCACCCACAGCAATTCTTTAACAGGATGGTTAAAATTCAACGCAATGCTTTTATTGGCACCAGAAACACACGTGTCTTCTTGGTATTGAACTTGTTCTATCAAATACTCGTGAGAGACTTGCGCAAAACGCCGTCTCTCATCAGCATCTAAAAACACATAATCCACCCACAAGTTAACCGAGAGACTCTGATGTGTTACGTAGTTTTCATAGTCACTTGCTGCTACCCAAGTCGGACCTGTCGCTTGTGTAGAATCTCCAGCGTAAACTTGAATCAAGTCTTCTGCGGAGCGAAACGTCACATGTATTCTAACATCATGGTACTGAAGAGCGATTAAAGGTAAGGCAAGGCCGATATTACGACAAAACCAGAACTGTAACGGAATAAAAATATCACGACCGACGATATATGCTTGCTTAATACCATAGCTTTTTGCTGGGTCGTCAGAGAGCTGTGCAAGTGATGTTAAAACATCGGCCTGAAGGCCTGTATTCTGACCCATTGCGTTTTTAGGATCTTGGCCGATCATCTTGCGATATCCAGTCATCTTTCCAGCGGGAACAGTTAACTGAGCCCAGATTTCCAACCAGTCGCTGTAGTGTCGATCTATCACTGAGCCTCCAATAGAAACTTCGACGGATTTTACTAAATAGTGGCCAATGTTGTCTACCCATCGCACATAGCGGCGACCTGGACCGCCTGCCACGCCACTGCTGGTTACATCTCCGCTGAAGTTAGTTGAAGCCTTTTCTGTTAAATCTGGCAAACTTGCTTGTAAATATGCCGCTGAAACAAGATCGCCATTTCTTGACAATGTGCTTACAACAGTTGAACCGAATCCTGGTTGTCCTCCGTCGAAGGTTTGCTTTATTGTTTCGATGGCGAAATTAGTATGCCGACGATAAACGGTTTTAAAATATGAAATCATAGGGCTGCCCGTCAGGAAAATGTCCTGGGCGCCACATGCGACCAATTGCATTAGTCCGCCTGTCATTAATTAGTAGTTAGATTTTACTTTTAAGAGGGGCGGGGGACATGCTGTCCCCCTTAACCCCCTGGCCGTGGTTGTAAGGTCTTTATTTTGAAAACAAAGATACGTTCCGTTAAGAGTATCTACAAGCTGGCAATTTAAGAGAAAATTCATTTCACCATCTCTTAACTGGCCAGGGGGTTAAGGGGGACAGCATGTCCCCCACCACTAATTTATAAACGCAACGCCTCCTAAACCACTCATGATACGCAAGACATTATAATTAAGGGCATAAACTCGTACATTGCAACTTGAGCTGGCCCATACTGGCGAGGTTGTAGTACCTGTGATAACCTCCGTGCCGTCCTGATTAACTGTGACCTCTACAGATTCAGGATATTCTGATATATTGGTTACGCTCTGCAACGTCGCCAGCCGCAATGTCAAAAACGCCTTATCTATTCTTGAAAAATTACAACTTCCAGACGGCTGAACATCTTCCGGTTTAACAGAAAAGGAATACACATTAATTCCAGGCGACACAGGAATGTTTGTATGGTATCTCATGGGATGTATTTTATTAAAATAATCGCCTTGCTGATCAACGCGGTCATAACCGTTTAGAGTCAAGCACGCAGAAATAACGGGATTTAATCCACCTGGTGGAACTATTGAACTCTGGTTCAGTTGTTTTATCTGATTCAGAAGTTTAAATATCGCAAGAGAACTGTACTCGTCAATCCTGTCGTCTGTCTGTCCTAACGGTGCCTGAGCGATCACAGATGTATAGTTGCTCGGTTGCCTATTGCTGCCAGAAACATAATTTACAGGCTGTGCCACCCATACAAGTTCTTTCACAGGATGATTAAAATCCAATGAAACTTGCACAGTGTTTGTTCCGTATCGACTGCTATTCGCATTTACGAGCTGTCCGCCGTTAAATTGTAACTGTTCAATGAGATACTCGTGCGAAGTTTGACTGAATTTCCGTCGCTCTTCCGCATCCAAATAAATATAATCAACCCATAATTTTGTATCCGACAATCTATTGGTCGTTAAAATAGATCCAATTCGGACAAGTTCCGCTGTTTCTGCGAACGTTACGTTAATTTTCACCGTATGAAACTGTAAGGCAATCAACGGCAGCGCCAAACCAATGTTACGACAAAACCAAAAGTTCAATGGAATGTAAACTGTCTGTCCCGGTGTTGTGCCGACGTCGTAGTCTTTTTGTAAACCAGTTGGCCGACCAATGGCATCTGGTCGGCCTTGACCAATGAGTTGATTATATCCGGTTCTGTGTCCAGCGGGAATTGTGAGCTGTGACCAAATATCAATCCATTCGCCGTAATGTCTGTCGATTAGTTGTCCGCCAATCTCGATTTCTACCTGTTTAATCAAATGATGACCGACGTTTTCTGTCCACCGGCCAACAGTCGCGTCAATATCTACGCCTAAATCCGGCAGAGTAGTCTGTATATAAGCTCCGTGTATTAAGTCTCCGCTGCGAGAAACTATAGTAGATACGGTAGTTCCAAAGTTTGCTATGCCGTTAAAGGTATGTTCTACGCATTCCATAGCAAAGTTTGTATGTCTGCGATAAACTGTCTTAAAATGTGTAATCATGGGGTCACCGGTTAGATATATATCCTGTGCTCCATAAGCAACCAACTGCATGAGGCCACCTGCCATTATTATTACTAATATTAGTTTGTTTTCAAGCCCCGCCTTCGACATCCTTTTCCTCAATTCATTCTTTCTTGAGCTCTTTAAAAATAATTCATTACATATATGGCTGCTCAAGTATGTTTCGATAGCACGACGTTTTACGTTACGCTTATCATCAGCTCAGCAATCTTTGTTTACTGTCTTTTACAGGCCCCGACACAATCGGGGTTGAAATCTAAATATTTTTCAATTCCGTCTGTGCAACCTGTTCTTGTTTCGCCTCTTCCTGCTCCATTGGCATCGAGACCATCGTTGCCGCCTTCTCGTTACGCATTTCAAAATCAAAACAACAGAGCCTCAAACATCTCTGACTATATCGACGACTCCAGAGACTTCGAGACACGTCGATTTTTCCAACCAATGATGCCTCCGCTGCGTCGCGGGCCATTGAATTTAGGACCAGGTGGCAACAATACGCGCCGCTACGGGTATGGTGTTTTTAATCAGATGGGCTTTTTGCATAATCCAGATAACGAGGATCAGGCAATGCCGTTAATGGGTCGCAGGCTGCACTCGCAGCAGTACGAATATTATACATTTCATCATAATAACCCAGACATTAAGATTCCGATAAAGATCACTGGAGACAAGGAAATCTTAGACGGAGAGACGGTTAATTTGGATTCTTATGGAAACGGCGGAAGAGCATTCAGGGCCAAGATTTATGAGCTTGACACACCGAGATACGTTCCTTTTTAAATTTAAATTTAAATTTAATATCCGCATCCATAGGCACCGCCATTCTGTGTCGTCGCCAACTTGTGTACTGGCATAGCCTGTGGAATCCACGCCGATGAATTTATTTTAAGAACCTGATCATATGATACGCTTGAAGGCGACTGTGAACCGTAGTGCTGCATGTGAAATGGAGCACCAACGGCACCGCCACCGGCTTGACGATTGCCATTGTTTAATATTTCCGTGATATCAGAGTCTAAAACGGCTACACCTGCCTTGCGACGCAAAACAGGATCGTTTAATAAAAGGTTGTTAGTCGTCCATTCGCTGTTAACATGAGCAAAAGGGTTAGCGCTCTTAGGATTGTAGTATGTGGCCATTTATATATAATTATACATTATATTTTCGTTAAAATACTAAAAATATAACTAAGAATGAAACTATATGTCGCTCGCTCATACATTTGAACTGACGGAAGTCAAAGACGCTACAATGAAGTTAATAGCCGATAACGCCGATCATCTGGTAAAGTATATTTACGAAAACAAAGGCAGAGCGCCTTATACTGATCCTTCTATCCGCGTGGGCCTTGTCATGAAGACGCTACTGAAGACCGATAACGCAATTAAGAGTGATACGATAGAACCTGCTATCAATGATTTACTGCTTCTTATTTCTCAGACAACGGACTCTCGTCGCACTGAAGTTTACCAGGAAGAATTGCGCTTTTTAAAGAGTTGCACCATACTTGACGATATGATTACACTGAATGCCGGAAATAATTAACCGATATTAAAGAAACCCAAGCTCTGCTGCGTCAATCTCTGTGCCTTCTAACTCTTCGAGCCACGAGATAAGATTTTCTGTGATGTCGCTTACTGTACCGTCTTTTAAAACCTTGTAAAAAGTCGGATAAGCATTTACGCCGTGAGCAAAACGAAACATTGGATTTACGGTGCCGTCAATGACGTATACTGTTGACTTTTTCAAAGATTTAGCCAAATTATTTATTGCTTCAACGCTTGCCTGGCAATGAGGACACCATGGAGCGTATACTTTTATAATTCCTGGTTTATCCCAGTGGGCATCGCGGATTTTTACGGAACGCAGAAAAGATCCGTCGTCTAATTTAACAACAGGATCAGAACCCACATAAAGATCATGATATTCCACAGGCGCTTGTTTGGTTGGGTCTTTCATGAATGATAAAACTTCGCGTAGTTTTTTTGGAACTGGGGCTGTGGCCTTTGTCATTATAAATATGAAATAAAAAAATGAATTTAGATAAACAAGTACCTTCAAACATGGATCTTTTTGCCCAACTTCAAATTTCTAAGCCTGTTTCTACCGGTGCTGCTTCCGCTTCTGCTTCAGCCACTGCAGCAGCACCGGTACAGTCAGCGAATACTGCTGTAAAAATTATTACTGTCGCAATCGAAAAGATTAAGAATCGTACAGTTACGGTTGTTTACGAGATGGACCATACACTTGATTCTACCGTTAAGACACCGGAAGAGTTCTTGTCGAAGCTTAAGAAAAAGATTTGTAATTCAAACGGATTTATTCGCAAGCCAGAAAAGATCTTGCCGCAAACTAAAGCTAAACGCCACGAGCCTGCTTCAGATGACGAAGACGAAGAAGAAGACGACGAAGAAGACGACGAAGAATCAAAAGAAGATTCAACTAATACCGAATCAGACGACGATGACGACACACCCGCGTCGCAAGAGGTATCGGTACACCCACAGTATGTTATTCAAGGTAACCATAGTAATGCTATCTGTCGTTATATTTATTCATTGGGTGTTAAGAACATTATCCGAACAGGAACAGCTTAAATAAAAAATGAAGAAAAATAAATAACCAACAAAACCAGATCATGAATACAGATATCATAGATGAAATAGAAAGGTATTTGAGCAAATACCGGTCGAATACAGATAATCTCAAACTTAAATATTTGAACGAACCGGAAGCGGAGATTTTGAGCACTAATACAAGTTTTAGTTTTAACAAAACCTGGTGCAAATTGGGTTTGCCGGAGAAATTAAACAGACTTATGCGCTACCTGTCAAAGGTTCAGCTAAAGCTTAATCTAAATGCCGATCAGACAGAAGCCTTGAGGAAGTTTTTTTACGAAAACGTTAATAGCAGTCTTTCATCGGATGAGTGCGTTAGCTACGATCCCGTTGAGGCGGAAATCATTACGATTATGGGTCTGAAATGCGAAGGTAATAATTTTTATATTCGCAATACAGAAACAGTACCGAAGCCTGAAGGCATTCGTGTAAAACAGCGTGTGTTTGCTGATATTAGTCAGTTAATCAGTGCTTCTGGGCAAGTTCAATCTCAAGCCTCTGGGCAAGTTCAATCTCAAGCCTCTGGGCAAGTACAAGATCCGATTGCCGGTGCTGTCCCGATTAAAAAGCCTGTTATTATAGCAAAAAAGAAGTAGGGTTACTGAATAAATCCTTTTTTTGAATTTACTTTGTGTTCGCCTTGGCTTTAAGTTTAATCGTAATCTTAGCAGGTATTCTCGACGGCGCAGCTGGTGCACCCTCGGGCTCCGGAGGAGCAACTGGAGCAGCCGAAGCAACAGGAGCAACTGGAGAAACAGGAGCAACCGGAGCAACTGGTGCCACTTCAGGCTCCACCGGAGCAGCCGTTTTAGGTTTAACTGCGATTTTAACCTGTTTGACATTCGGATTCGCTACTATATTTCCAGTCGGATCCAAGAATACGGTTCGTCCCGATACGCCCTTAGCCGGTGTAGGAGCCATACGATACAGCTGATTTGAAGGATCAGATACAGGCAAATTATCACGAATACATGAACCGACCCACTCCTTCTGTAAAAACTCTGGCAACTCTGACAATTTAAAAACACTCTTTTCTGGAGACGTGCTTGTATTTTTAACGATGCTGAAATCCGATAAGCCCTGAAGGTATAATACAATAATATTATCTCCTTGCGTCTGCGTTGTATTTAAACATACAACACCAGAACGGTTAATACGATTAGGCTTAGCAATCACGATAAATTTGATCTTGTATGCCCGAGAGATTAAACTCAAATCCAATGTCGACAGGTGGTGACGCGGAGAACTACGAATAGATTCGATCAAATCTTCCTTTGTTTTAATCTGATTGTAATCAGCACGCCAGAGATGCGAATAATAGTCCAATGCCAACTCCCAGCCAGCACGATCTCCGTAGCCTTCGAAATCGCCGCCACCGATTGTCGACGCTATTTTATTACGTGTATTGACTGTTAAACCGGTGGCATCCGCTATTATAGAATCCAGTTCCGTATAGATACAGTTAGCCGAACCACGAATATCGTAAACCTTCCAATGCATATTTCTAATCTTCGATATCCAATAACTTGGGAGATTCACAAAACGCCCAGTGCACCGTTGTTCAACATTCATCTGACCCTTCTTGTCTTCGTTGTAATCAAATTCCGTATAGTTTTGCGGATTAATCACGTCATAGTGACTGCGCATCTTTTCGCGATAGTTCACCGTTGAGGTATACATGCGTTTGAAATCATCGACCATATTTTCCGATCCCAGTAGATATGCGTTAGATGGCGAACCCGTTAAGCCTGAAATAAAATTATTCATCTGTCCAGATAAAACTTCTTGACGCTTGATCGGTATGCGAAGAATCTCTTCTGTTATTCTCGCGATGTAATTATCGAAATTGTTTTCTTTACCTGTAACAAGATTTACTGGTGAAATGAACAACTTTCCGGCAGCACAATGAATGTCGTTCGGCTCACGGTAAGGATCGAGTTCTCTGTTAAAGCATTCGTATCTGATATTCGGTGTATTGTAGTTAAAAAGGTTGCCAGAAATTTCCTTTTCCGTTAAATCTTCTGTTCCCTTATTGACCGGACCAACGGCATTCACAATGACAGGACCACTGCGCTCCGTGACGTAATCTTTCAGGAGAGTTTTCAGGATATTCTTGACATCTGTGCGCACGCGCTCGCCTACAGAACCCAACGAACCCATTGGAATCTGAGAGATAATATCCCTTAATCTATCGCCAATCGCAGGATAAACATCTGCTATTAAGCGCGAAAGTTCGTATCTCAAACGTTGGTAGCTTTCGTGTTCGAAACTTGATCTTACAGAATAAACGCGACGCATGTCAACCATTTTACGATCCAATTGAACCAGTGCCTCGTCGGCAGATTTGTAGTCCTTGTACCATAACTCTGTGTCGGTAAACAACAACTGAAGCATATTGAACTTATGAGAATCCAACTCAAGCGATTTATCTGGATGTTCGATAGAAATTACCGTTGGACCAGCTCCGCCTTGTTTGAAAACTTTAGTAGGAATATTATTCGTATAACAAATGAGCCCGTTTGCTAACATTAACCCGATGATAATGTCGTCTTCCGGATCGTCTAAATCCTCGCCAGGATCCACCATAAACGCATAAGGACGGTATCCGTTAAAGTTTTCGAATGTATTGAGCTGTTCGCATACACGTACCATAGTTACAAGATCCGGCAGCCCGGTTTCATTTGCGCGCATTACGGGAAGCGTTCCGTAAATACCAGAGGGCTTTATTGGCAACCATACATTTTCGGAAAGCTTGATATGCGTAACCTTATTATGCGAGTCCACGATTTGCACCGGTGCAGGTGCGCTAGCGCCGGCAAGGTAAATATCGATATTTGTCTCTTTTAACATTTTCAATGCCTCGTGAAGATCCAACAGCTCGGCATGGCTTAACAGGCTACGGTTAACAATTCCGTCTCTTTGGATACTGTCCATATGTCTCCGCAACTCTTGTTCTGCTTTGAGATTTGGAAACGCGTGACACTTTGTAGAAATATGATTAATAATATCTGTGATCAAAGGATGCCCGGCCTCAAAGAGAGCATTAGAAATTATATTTCTATTATCTTCTTGTTGAACACGGCAAATAATCTCATAGTTATCTTTGTAACGATACAGAATAATACTGGGACGATCCACTGCGAACAACTCGTCTACTTCAAACCCAACAGGACACTTAATAATACCTGAATCAACATCTGTGCTACGTTTCCCGGCCAATTGTACATCGCAAATGATGATATTTACACCGCCAGACAGCGACAGTTCTTTCGGCGTCGGTAAAATAACATCAGGACGCGAAAGCAGATCCCATAAAAAGTCCTCGTTGATTTCACTGGATCCAGTCTCCAGATACGCGATGAAGTTCGACAATGAGATTTTAGCGTCGTTTTCGGTATCGCTGCTAAGTTGCTCGGGGGCGAACAGTTGGTTAATCGCGCCTTTCTTCAACGATTTAAATAACTCTATATCATCTGTTAAAATCTCAGACAAATAGGCAACCATGTCTTTAATTTTCGGTACGAGTTCGTTGATAGCGTTCAAAAACTTGCCGTCCTTGACACCCTTTCTGAGATAGTAGTCGAAACCTGTGCTGATGGTTGTATTGTTACCTGAAACCAGTTTTAAACCGTTATCCGTGTTGTTAAATATACGGTTTAACTTCGCAGGTATAAAGGCAAATCTGTTTGCCTCTACAAACTTTCCTTCTGCCTTGATGTAAGAAGACGATGCCATAGCCGACGATGATGAAGAGGCAGGAAGTTTGCTTTCGCCCATACATTTTGCTGTCTCTGGTGTGTCCTTTTTATTTACGAAACAACAAGCGCGACAGGCAGAATAATCGGCGGTCGTCTGAATGAAACGTACATATGAAGCATGTGGCGGTTCGCCGCGAATAATTTCGGGACGCATTTTGGGATCAGCCGAGGCCAGTTCTGTCCATTTGTTGTATGAACCCTTGAATTCTGCCTTGAACTTGCGTTTTGGCGACATGTACAGATATTTATTTTTAGACGCGTCCTTTGTCTGTGGATTAGTGTCGAATACAGGGAACGCCATATCAACAGCATCTGGAGTATTAACTGCCATATTCCAGCTTAACGGACAAAAGTAAAAGTATGGCGTAGTAGCTGTTTGAGGCTTGTATGTCATGCCTCTGTCTAATGTGTTTTTATGAATTCGGTATTCGTACAACTGATTTAATATATCATCTGTCGGGGCCTCTTGTTCAAGTTGCTGAATCTTGTCATTTACATGTTGTTTCAATGCGTTTGCCAAATCAACCGGAATGACCAGGGGCTGACGGCCTTCGCTCTTTTGGCATTTTGTGCTGTATGGTGTGGGTTCGCCTGCTATAGGGACGTTATCGCCATAGGCTTCTTTTACGCGTGTCTGCAATAAGTCCAGGAACGAAGAAACCATTGTTGTAACTGCTGCTGTTGCCGCTTTTGATGGTTTGGCGGTTGCAGCCGCGGGTTCAACAGCACGTTCAACCGCACGTTCAGACACGGGTTCAACCGCAGGTGCACCATCATCTTCCTCTACGATTTCTTCATCATCTTCGATATCAAATTCAAACTCCTCTTCTTGTGCCGTCAATGTACCTAAAGCCGTTGGCGCAATTGTAGGCTTGCGAGAAATCGCCGTTTTAACCTCTGATATGACCTCCGAAGCTCCCTGTTTAATCGTATCGTCTTCGGTCTGATCTTTCGTTGCTTTAAGACGTGCTAAGAAATTCGGTTCGTCTTTCGGCGGCGTCATGGCAGCGAGCTTATCGTGATGCTTGAAATAAAAAACAACATGTCTCAGAAAATGGTAGATGGGACCCAATAAGTCTGGGCTAATACCAAGTATCAGACACTTATAAGTATTGTCCAACATGTCCTTCGGATTGCGTTTAATGATTTTTATGTCGATGCCAGACTGAGTGCTAATATCACGTTCTAAAATCCTGGATACGTCGTCACGAGATACTGTTTTGCGTGCGCGTTTTTTCTTGCTCTCAAAAGTTGCCTCGTAATCGGCAATAACTATCTCTGCGTCTTCACGAGTCAAGGAGAATGTCACTGACACATTCGTGCGTAAATCTGCTCTGGTTTCCGCGTCCATCTCCGGATGCTCTGCCTTGTAATTCTTGATGAATCGCTGAATGTTTTTCATATGAACGTAATTATGTAAGCGTTTGTAACGGAGTTCGATGGATCTGGTGTCGATTTCGTTGTTAGACAGCAAACGAGTTACTAAATGGATATATGCGCGATACTGCTCCAGATACTTGGTAAATTCGGCGTAATCTAACGGACCGCCAAAATCAAAAACCGAGATGGTATTAAAAAACGCAATCCGTGTGCTGCCTTCGCCAAAAGGATCTGAATCAGGAAGCGTGATCTTTTGGCGTTTGGACCCAGGAACTGCGTAGTTAAGAAGATTCAGAGCCTTGATAAACTTACGCACCTTGGCCACGGCCTCTTTCAACAATGTTTTATTACCTCCGGGATTCATATCTTCGCCAAACTGTTCGTCCCAAAAGCATTTAAGTTCGATCTTACCGTCCTTATAAATATTAAGTGTCATGTACCGGCCTTCGCCACTCGATGTCACATAGTTTAATATTTTAAAACTAAGGCCACGGCCAACGTTACGACTATATGTTAATGCCGATACGGCATGGACGTCTGTCACATCCAGAAGCCGGTTAAGTTTCGGATCAATCCAATCTTGAAGAACGCGCTTATTAATAAAATCAGGACTCTTTTCGTCTGTGGCTCCCTTGTAGATCATGTAGTTTGTATCTTTCTCTGTCTTCAACCGTGAAAACGGAACTTCCGAAGAGACAGGAAACATATGAAAAACTTTCTCCAGGTCCACGAAATTTTCGTTATGCTCACTGTAATTCATATGGACTACGGCTTCCAAAATATTACATTTGTGAAAAGTCATATCCTCGGCAGATGCGAGTTTATCGTCCAGAAAAGAACTCTGAATCGCACGTACAGAGTTGTTGCGGGCCAATAAGATCGATGTTTGTTTCTGGTAGTTTACGTCATTGGCATTCCATTTAACAAGTGCATCGGATGCGCCTTCGATCAAATTGGCTATGATGGGAGCACCGAGACGAACCTCTGGAAAATATGTCTTGACGTTAAATGCGATTGCGCTTGCTTCCTTGGCACCGAGGTACGCAACGAATCTGTTCAAGGGCATACAATGAATAAACTCCGAGCCATTAAAAGAAGATATGAAACTATGGCCGAAGTTTTGTGTAACGACGCGTTGACCGTCATGCCATTCAGCAGCCGATGCGATCTTCTCGTTAAATTCGCGACTCGGAATTACGCTGTAATTAAACCGTCTGGATGTGTTGGCATCGACGTTATAAATGAGATCAAACTGCATATTCACGCCTGTGCCGTCGCCGTTATCGATCCAAAAATAAAGATACTCTGGACGATACAGTGTTAACATACTAACTTTTTGAGCCATAGTCTGTACGTTATCGTCGTCTTCTAAAAACATCTGTTGCTGGCCGGTAAATGGTTTTATTGGTATATCGCCGAGTGAACTCGTTGGGTTCTTCGTGTCTGTTGTTCCCGGCGAAAAATAAGCATGAGTAGGTTCCAGATTATCGCTATCATGCATGATGACACAATAAGATCTTCTGGAATATTGCCAATTACATAGCTCGGCAGCGGGCATATTTATATATTATACTTGAAATTTTAAAATTGAGACGGTATTAATCGTTAAAATGTGTGGAATATATGCTTATTGCTCCAAGGATTCGCGGCGTCACGATGGTCATCCTGAACGGATTAAACACCGTGGACCGGACGAGACAAAGGATATTAGCATCGAAACATGCAAAGGTGATAATATATGGCTTACGTTTCATCGGCTTTTTATCAACGGTACTTCAGCAGAAGCCAGCCAGCCATTTAATTACAATAGTAAGGTTTATCTGCTTGTAAACGGAGAAATTTATAATCACGTTGCCCTTGAACAAGACGTTGCTAACAATCAGGGTTCGGATGGGTCCACCAAATCAGATTGCGCTGTTATACTTGATCTGTATTTGAAGTACAATAGTATCGAGAAGACTATTAATATGTTAGACGGCGAGTTTGCGTTCTGTCTCATCGATTTACGGTGTCGAAAGATTTTCCTTGGCCGCGATCATGTAGGTGTTCGGTCACTGTATTATCGTAAATCTCCTGGCGTGTTCGCTGTCTGTAGTGAATTAAAAGGTCTCGTCACCGATTGTAACATAGCCGGAGCTTCACAGTCTATTGATCAGTTTCCAAACCGTCATTATGGCATTTATGATATGGACACAGAGGCATTGTCTTTTCATCCTTATCAAACTATTTTCACGGCTGGTATAACCATGCCGCCGACAGGCGGTGATGACTCGCAACTTCAAAATCAAAATCAAAATCAACATCAAATCGGGCAATTATTGGATAATGCCGTGAAAAAGCGTTTGATGTGCGATCGCAAGACAAAACAAGGCACGCCTGCTATTGGCGCGTTCCTTTCTGGTGGATTCGACAGTAGTATTGTAGCAGCGCTTGCTCAAGATCATTTGACAGACGGACCGATTCATACATTTAGCATTGGTTTTGAGGATGCCCCTGATTTGTTGGCCGCTCGTAGTGTAGCTGAACATATTGGTTCGATTCATCATGAATATGTTGTCACAGAAGACTACATGCTAAGTCTTATCCCTCAAGTTATTTATACTATCGAGTCTTATGATATCACGACTGTTAGAGCAAGCACATTTATGTATGCCTTGTCTAAATTAATTCGCCAGAATCATCCCGAGATCGTGGTACTGCTTTCTGGCGAAGGACCAGACGAGGCATCCGGATCATACATGTATTTTTACAACGCGCCGAATCATCAAGCATTTTTCGATGAAACCATGCGTTTATTGGACGATCTGCGTTATTTCGACTGTTTGCGAGGCGATAAGGCTACGGCTGGAAACTCATTGGAGATTCGTGTTCCTTTTTTGGATAAGGAGTTTTTGAATTATTACATGCTCAGCGTTCATCCTGTTAACAAGCTTATCCCCAAGGGTCCTGATGGTAAGGGAGGTATGGAAAAGTTTATTCTTCGTTCGAGTTTTAGCGAATGGAAAAATCGCCACGGTTTTTCTATTCTTCCGGAGCAAATCGTTTGGCGTCCTAAGGAGGCCATGTCTGACGGAGTCTCGCGTTTAGGCGAAGGTCGCAGCTGGTTTCAGATCATTCAGTCTCATATAGCTTCAAACAAATGGAAAACCACGCACAGTCATCCGTTTCATGATTCGAACGTCACAACAGGCGTAGCTCTTGAACGCGAATGGTACCGCGAGGTGTTTAATTTTTATTATCCTGGTTGCTCGCATGTTGTACCTTATTATTGGTTGCCGCGTTGGAGTTACACGGCGGACGGTCGACCGGTGGAGGATCCGAGCGCACGCGTCTTGAGCGTTTACCGTCAAACCTAACATATTTAACCCGCTAACCGCTTTAAATTAACTTTAACGCGTAAATATATATGCCTCTGAAGACATCTACGATAACAAAAAGCCAACCGAAACAATCGAGTCAACCGAAACAATCGAGCCAACCGAAACAATCGAGCCAACCGAAACAATCGAGCCAACCGAAACAATCGAGCCAACCGAAACAATCGAGCCAACCGAAACAATCGAGCCAACAGAAAGAGACAACTCCTAAGAAAAGAGTAACGATCTTAGAACCAGAACGCCAATGCATTAAGCCTCGCACTCCTATGATCAAGAATGTGCGCAAAATGTCTTTCTATGGATCGAACGCTAGTCGTATAGCATCCAGAGATAAAGGCTATCCCATATGTCCCGCTGAAGCCCCGTATGTAGGTTATATGGACGGTCTTTACTGTTGTCTCCCTCTTGAACCTTCTACTTTGGATAAATATAAATATTGGAACTCTTTGTTAGAGCGTATACAGGATGAAGAGCCAACCAAAGATGAATTATATGCATGGAGTACATGGACCGGAATGCCTAGTAGTGAAGAAGAGCTTTCTATTTTAAGGGAAACATGCCGTGAAAATAAATGCGAACGCTTGTCAAAGAAGGATTCCCGTTGGCGTATGCGACAATTCGCTCAGAAGGGAAAGATTCATGATTTAAAAAGATATATAGTCAACGAAAAGAATATTGCCGCAAGAGAGCTACCATGTCACTCTCTTAAACAACGTGATTGTATGCCAGACAGATGCGAATGGCTGGCTCAAGCAGACATGTGTTTATCGAAACCAGCCGAATTGCGTAAAAAGACACAGCAGAGCATATGGGTTTAAAAGTAATCTTCTTCGCCGTCGCAGTCTTCATCGTCGTCCGCGTCCACATCGTCGTCCGAAGACGAATCTTCGAGATTTAAATTTGAAACCTGTCTGGCTACAATTCCCATTGCTGATCTGTCTAAAAACTTAATTCCAGGACCAGTTAATTTACGCTGTCCTGTTAAACGCATTTGATATTCTGCTAACAGATTATCAAATACCGTTAAACCCTTACCTGCCAGTTCGAAGATTTGCATCACGGGCTTCTGGATCTGATTTGTAATATAATGACCATAGTCGACCTTGCAGCCGTGTTTTGTTACGAAATCAGGTGTCTCAATACGATCGCCCTGTGTTTCGGCATCCGTATTAATGATATATACATACGGGATGCGGTCGTTACTGTTGGGTTTGTTGCCGGGATCGCGTTTACCGATACGCTGTGCCAAGACATTGTGAGGAATCTGCTGCGGGTTTTTGTAGTAAGACCGCAGAGTCTTCGTTACGATAAACTGGTCCAGCGGAAACTCGCCACGCAGTACCTTTTCGCATTCCTGAGTCACAAACCTGATGGCCTTTTCAATAGAATGTTCTTCCATGATGATTTTAATCATTCCGCCAAATACGTGTTTTACGATAGGGGCATTATCGCGGCGTTTCAATACGATACCCATGCTCTTAGCAGAGAAATCAGACGAGCCGTGAGCAGTGAAATAATGTCCATGATACCGCTTTTTCGACAACAGGATAAACGGGAAAATTGCCTTTTCAAACTCCAGATTGTGTGGATATTTCAACTGTTTAGAAATTAGCAATGCCGCCTCAGAGCACAACATGACGTTTTTCATAACAGCATCCAAGCCGGTAAGTTTGCGACCCTTGCGATCCGTACAAGGAAACGATGCGAACACACTGTCCGTGTCTCCGTATACAATCCGGCTTCCGGGATAGTTTTTCGTAATAAACCCGGAACTGAATGTAATTAACTTACGACCCGTGGCCGTGGTACATGCCGCAATTTCCTTCAGACGGATTTGACTGGTATTGGCACCGATAATACCGTAAAGACTATTTGCCGTGACCTTGTAAGCCAATTGTAAGCCCTCGTAGATATTATACAGAAAACTACCTTTCGGATATTTTGCCGCGGTATTTTTAGCAACCTTGCGCTGTTTCAACAGATCCATGAGGATACTTGGAATAATATCCTTTTTGCCCTCCGGCGGCTGAGCAAACCGGCAGATTTTATGTCCTGTAACGACGTTCTTGGTCTTCTTCCGACCAGGCCCTACAGGAACGGCCCGGTACAAGTCATAAACGATATCTACATAGTCCCAGCCAGGATACAGACCGTTCACCAAATTCTGTTCATAAATCGTATCGCCAAGACACTTGCCGCGAAAATCCGTAGGCGCACCTTGTGTAACGGTGATACTGCCTACGTAACTGTTATGGCTCAAATTCTCGCTAATCATACAACTGGGATACAGCGAGTTGAAATCCGCCACTGCTACAACGTCGTAATGAATACCCTTGATCGGATTTAGTACAATAGCTCCTTCGTATTTGCCTTCGTCTTCGGCCTCATCCAGAACCGGAATAAGATGACCTTCTTGGCGACAGCGTTTCGCTACATACGAAAACAATTTAATACCCTGGCCGCGCAAGAACAAGTAGCTAAACGGCACAGAACACACCTGTGCCATTCCAATGTTGTTAATGATTAGCTCCAGTTTGTCCATCAGTCGGTTACACAAAACACAATCGATCAAACAATATTCGGCAATCACGCGCCGATCGGCATCTGTGCCTTTTTGTTTTACGAAAATTTCAGCCGGCGACACATCGACCTTGCTTTTGTAAAGGAACTTTTTACAAACCGAATCTAATTTATAGCTTTCTAATTGGTACATCATCTGCATGACCTTGTAGAGATCAATCGATACTCGCCCAGTCATCTCGATGTAGTGAAACAAATTGTCTCCGCGACCAGCGCTCTGAAGTTTCTGTTCAATGAGCTTGCCTGGCCTACCCTTAAATCTTCCGAGTTGAGAAAATTCTTCGGCAATTCCGAGTTGTTCTGCGCGATCATACATAAACTTGTAATCGAAACCGAAAATGTTGTACCCAACAATCATATCGGGATTTTCGCGAACAATAATATTCTTCCAAGCAATCAGAACCTCTGCCTCGGTCTCATATGATTCTACAATGACTTCCGATTTATCTGTTTCTCGCTGGGCTGCCTTTTTAAAATCTAATACTCGTTGATTTAATTCGGAAAGATCAGCGGGAACGGGATCGCCCTTTTTCATAAGTCCTTGCGCGATGGCTAACGGAATGAGTTCGTTTTTGGGAATTTCTACACCCTGATACTCGAAATCAATCATGGTTTCATTGGTAATGGGTTCGCAGCCCTTTAGACAGATAATGTGCTTCAAATAGCAATCCGTCTCGCCGTAACGTTTAAACGTAGAACCAATCTGAATAACCTGGTCGTCTTTCAATTGTGGTAAAAATTTATCAAATATATCGGTCATTTGCTTGACATAATCGTCAACCTTTAGTGGTGCCCCTTCGTCTGCCGCCGTTGCCTTCTTTTTTTCCGTCTTGATTTTCATCTTACGATAACGCAATGCCTTGCGATCTGCCAAAACAACCTGGTATGCCTTTTCGCATAACTGATGAACTGTAGGAACCAGTGTTTTCAACAGATCCCAACCAGGATGTTTACCGCCTCGCGTATAAACCCGGTTGATGTTTAAATTTCGGTAGTAAGGATCAAACACCAATGTCAGCATAAGGCGCACTACACCCAATGGATCTCTTTTGAAATCCAAGTCATTATTCGAACTCAATCGCTGATATTCTTTAACGAGTTGTTGTGCTACTGTATAATAATCTGATTCCATCGTATCGATCTGCGGAAATCGCGATTCAAAAAGTTCCAGCAATCCGTCTTCGTCTGCGGTGCGCAGCATTTCAAGAACCAGTTCTGAATTCTCGAGGATAGCAGCATTTTCGCCTTGTTCGCACAAAATCTCGGACACGTCAGGAAATTCCTGATTTGCGATTTTGACTGCGTAAATATTATTGTTGTTGTAGCAGGGATGAAAGGCATAATATAAGCACGTGGCGACAAATGGACGCATATTTAAATAAATACGGTCGTCTGAAACCTGGTTAAAACACGTGATAATATCCTGCGCGAGTTTTTGATAATTCTTTTTAGCAATTGGAAAGTCGCCATGACTACTGTCGGCTTCAATATCAAAACCTACGTATTTAATAGGCGGCAAATCGTTCTTTTCTTTCATTGGAAAGACGTCTGTCCATTGACATGAAACAGCATAATCGCTTGTTGTCTGGTTCCACACGGTTTTCGGCTTGCTAACGCCCAACCAACCAGCGGCATTAAGATCGCGACAATGCATAAAACGCAACAATGGCTGAAGATTAGATTCGTATGGTTCGTAATAGTAAGGCTGGCCACTGTTAAGCATTGGTACTCGGATTTTATTTTTGTTTATAAACAAATCATCGAACTTTTTAAAACCTCCCAAACAACTAAACGACATTTTAAGAAACAGGAATTTATCGTTGGCCGTAAATCCGTAAAATGGTTTTGCCTTGACAAGTTTAAAGTCAACCAAGGTGTTTTTGTACCAACGGTCAACCTTGTCCTTTAATGAGGACACCAAAATATTGGCTTGGGATACAGTCCAGTTTGACGGAACCTTGATGAAAAAGTATGGCGTAAATCCATTAATGTTTACCACGACGGATTTGCCCTTCTCGTCAATACAAAAAGCCTGAATCGAAAATACCTTTTTGCATTCAGAGCTCTTCTTTTTCCCCTTGCCTCCGCTTGCTTCCTCTTCGGTTTCTACATCGTCGGATTCGTCGTCATCGTCGTCTGGTTTAGCATCGGAGCTGTACCAGTCGACAACGTAAAAAGATGATAATTCGGGCGTGCTCATGTTAAATGTGTTAACGGTAAAAGCACATCATTTTTTGACTTTAAAAAATGATACGGTTCAAATTCAACATAATAAAACCGAACACTGAATAACGATGGAAATTCACCCACCGGCATCCGACATCACAATTCTTCGCATGGAGATCGAGGCACCAGAAGAAGAACTTTACCGTAGCGACGAACAGCAACAAGAGCAGCAACAAGAGCAGCATCAAGAGCAGCAACAAGAACAGCAAGACCAAGGCCCTGAATGGGACGTTACCGATATTGATATTAACGTTAAGATGCTACGTCGCCGTAAGGATATTCGAGAAGCATTGGTTTTGGGTTTGCGTGAAGCATTTCCGGAACGATTCGGTGCTCCCGTGTCTTCTTCCGACGATGAAGAGCAGACCGCACAGACCGTACAAGAAGATGTAGATATCCCAGACGAAACAATCGTAGAACTTATTAACATGGACCCTGATGTCAAGGCCACGATTCTTGAAATTTTGCTGGAACTTACAGATTGTGCCGAAGCAGAGGGCGAAACAACATACTATCCGAGCATTCATGACTACAATTGCGTCGAAGACATTCTTGAGATTGAAAGGGCTACAGGTTTTCGCGAGTCTCGTGAAGCGTTGCCTCATAAATATGAACATTTGACAACGGAAACGATTTCTCTTATTTACAGCAACCCGCATATTCTGCCGTTGATTTCAAAGATGAAAAAGGAACAAATCACGGACGCTTTCGTACGTGCTGCGTTAGGAGCCACTAAAAAGTAAATATATAAATATTAAATAATGTCAAACGGTGACCAAGAACTTACTTTGAATACCGGTGTTAAAATTATTAAGAAAAGCTACAAGGTGGGCCAACTTGCCTCAAACTCAGCCTCAACCTCAACGTCAAACTCAACCTCAAACTCAACTTCAACCTCAACGCCGCCTTCCCCAACTCCAGCTGAAGACATACATAATGTCATGTCTTCTACAGATACGGAAACGTCTACACAAGTCGACGATGCCATGGCTCTTACATCGGAACAAAAAGAGGCATTGATAGAAAAGATGGAAACGAAAAAGCATAAGATCAAGACAGAATACCGCGAAACAAACAATCAGGAGCTTAAGAGTCAGTATAAAGAAGTATGTGCCCTCTTAGCACGTATTAAAGAATGCGATGCCATTGACAAGATCCATGATAACATTGAAGAAGGTAAACAATTAACATCGGAGTTTAAACGCAAGTTTAAAAAGCTGGCGGTTATAGATTTTAATCGTATTATAGACTTAACGGGATCCAAGGAGGGTAGAAAGCCGGATATCACAACGGAAACATGGCTAAAGGGCCGTACTATCGTATTTAAAGACAAGGTATATCGGCCTCCACCGGAAGAAAAGCTTGAGAAATTCAAGAGTAAAATGGCTCTCAAGCCGATGCCAACTGATCTTAGAAACGCTATGGAAATCAATCGTAACGGAAATTTAGAAGTCGCACATGTGCGTACAAACAGACCAGAGTTGATAAAATATAAACAATATGATCCGTTATCTTTCAGTGGGTTGAATACATATTAAGGGGGACATGCTGTCCCCCTTACCCCCTGGCCATATCAGTGTATTAAATACTGTATTGAAGATTACAATGGGGTTAGCCAGGGTGTAAGGGGGACAGCATGTCCCCCGCATGTCCCCCCCCAAAATTGAAAATCAAAATGTTTGATATTCTGTATCTACAAGAACTACCACCAACCAAATACAATGAGCTCACTCACTGATTGTCTCCTTACGGCGCGCACGGAAATCAACAATACATATGACCTTGATTCCGAAATTCTCGATGTAATTTTGAAGATCGTAGAGAAGTCGTGCCAGCCTCTCCGTGCTGCCGCCGCTGCCTCTGCTCAAACTCAGGCCGGCGGTAAGACTGCCAAGACCCCTGCTGCCGCTAAGGCGCCTCGCCCTAAGTCGGCCTACAATATGTTCGTCAAGGATCAGTTCCGTCAGAACAAGGAGCAGGCAACTCCTAATAACAGCCAGGAAATTATGAGTTCTGTTTCTGGCCGCTGGGCCAAGCTCACCGCAGACGAGAAGGCTGTTTACACGAAGATGGCCGAGGAGGCTAACGCTAATCTCGATAAGACGACCACAGAGACCAAGGCTCCCAAGGAGAAGAAGACGACTAAGCGCCGTCTGACAGGCTACAACGTGTTTTATCGCGAGAACAAGGATCGTCTTAAGACAGCCCCTGGTTCAGGCACTACAACCACTCAGGCTGTAGGCCAGGCGTGGAATGCCCTTACCGACGCCGAGCGTACGAAGTGGAACGAGCGTGCTTCACAGGAGTCCGATGCCGCGTAAAACATCGATGAACGTAACTAATAATGTAGCGCCTTTAGGCCTGATATAATATGTTTTTTCTTCTGATTCGCTCGTCCCTATCCAAAAAACCGGATACCCACGATGGGTCTCGTCCGTTAAACATCTTGTGTGTTTCCCTGTTACCGTACCCTTACAACTTACAATTAAAGTATTCTTATCGTCTGGATCAGGATGATAATATTTTACTTTGCCTGTACTCTCATAGCATACCAAAGAACCATTGAAATCTAAATATATTTTACCAACTTTGCCATCAACACCAAAAATAATATCTGTATCATCGTTTATCTCAGCGGCATGTTCCGCTAATATTTCACGTAGTCTTCTACGGGTAAATTTCAGCCTGGCTAAAATAGCGTCTTGATCTTCTTTGAAGTAACTGTTCCATTCCTGTAAGAGCAATGTAACCGTGTACCTTCCGTCGCCTATATTTCCCCCTTCTTTGATTTTAACACTACATTCGAGTTTAAGTGCCGTAGCGTTTATTCTTTTGTTTGCCGTCTTTATTAAATTGTAAAGTCCGTCATCGCAATCCGTGTCTGATAATAATTTAAGATTAAGGTTATTGAGTCGCCATTCTGCTATTGGTGCCAATAGTATAAGAGCCGTCATTAACTTACTTTGATTTTAAATTGTCGGTTAACTATAGATAGATGATACAGATTCGGTCATTGCTTTCTATCTTTTTAGGATTGATTGCGGCCAAAATTATCATGGGTAAAAATGTTATCGAACACGGCCCTGATAGCAATATTGTGCGTAAAGAAATTCATAAATCACAGGTACATCCGGACATCTGTTATAAATTCGAACCTGTTACTTACGTATGTGGCGTCGCAAACAAGAAATTTTTTTAGATTTTTAAGGTATATGGCTTCGCGTGATATTGTTAATCAAATGACAGAAGAGATGGGTATGAATCAACAGATGCTTCAGAGTATGCAGAGCCAGCAAATGGGCGCTCCGCTGGATTTTAATCAGATGAATCCTGAACAGCAGCAAATGATGATGATGCAGCAGGCTGCGCCTCAGATGATGCAGCAGATGCCTCAGCAAATGCCACAGCAGTATCCTCCTTCGCAGGATTACGACGATTCCAGCACCGTCAGTTCCAGCTCGGGATCTGTCGAGATGGATCTTGATAAACTCGGTCTGAACGTTTCGCATAACAAGGGCTTTTTTGATAACTTTTTCTATTATCTCAGAGACCCATTAATCGTTGTTGTACTCTGTGTGATTTTTGGTCTGACGCAGGTCGATAGCATATTAAAACCATTGCTTCCTTACGGATTTTCATACGGTATGTATTTCATAAGTTTCAAGGCCTTGTTAGTCGGTGCGTTATTCTTCGCCATTAAGTTAGTTTTATAACGCGCATCTAAAGATAGCCACCCTTTTCTTCTTAACAATATGCTTAAGAAGAAGGTATCGGTAAAGTCAAAAGAAGAAACAGAGGCTATAAAACCAACGAGAGGACGCCCCAAGTCAAGATTAATGGATAATGACATTGTTCAACGATTACCATCGAGCCGTGTATTTTCCGTTAGTATAGAAAATAAATCGACATGTATTAGTCGCACCAATAATATTATAAGACTAAAGTTAAACATCGGCAGCATCAACAAGTTAGAGCGAATTATTCTCGAAGGAGACGATATTAAACCAGAATGGGAATACACGTCCTCTTTTCAAACCCCACAAGCCCCTGTAACATGGGACGATTTGCCCGGTGGCGGCACGCAGACAAAATCCGCGTTGCCAAAACTGCCTGCTAAAGGCTTAGAAGGATTTATAAAAATTCGTCATTCTAATCCAGAATCTGCTACATCGGTTAGCGTTACTGCCTCTTCTATTTCATCTGCTTCTGCTGCGTTTTCGGCGTCTTCGGCCACAACCCCGCCAGTAAATCGCAAGGATCTAATTATAAATTCCGGTATCAAGCGCACCAGCCAAGAACCCTTACAGGTGTTTTCTGATTCATGGCCGATGACATCGCCATACGCCTGCTGGTACTGTTGTCATACTTTCGATACTACGCCCGTGGGCATCCCTGCAATTTTAACAAATTATACATTCCGTTGTTACGGAAACTTTTGTAGTTATAATTGCGCCAAGCGCTATTTGTGTCCGCTGAAAGACGACGAGGACGACATGGCCAGCATGCAATCTTCAAATGATATATTCCGAGGCGATGATCAGGGTGAAAAACTTCAGCTATTGGAACTCCTGTATCATTTAGAAACAGGAGCAGAAATGGACGAGCCTATCAAAACCGCTCCAAGACGTCTTATTCTTAAAATGTTTGGTGGCAACAAGGATATCGAAGAGTTTCGTAAAAGTTTCAAGACGAATACGACATTTCATACGTTTAAGATGCCGTTAGCCTCCATGGCTTATCATATGGAAGAATGCGTTGACACAAAGTCAGAAACTCGGCGTAAGTTTAAAAATATGTCACTGGACGTAGCCAGATTGGAGCAGGCCTACGAAGAACTGATGAAGGAGAAAAAGCGCAACACGCGCGTCATGATACAGAAGTTGTTGTTAGCTGACGAATAACAACATATCTATGAAAAAACTCACAGGGGCATTTGTAATAGACACAGGAGTCCACTTTTTAAAACTTGTATTAAATTCACATAAAACTCTTGTTGCCGTGTCATGTCTCTGGATCATAGATTTTATTCTCTGACTTTCTTGACGGTTTGGTATACAGGCAATATCGTAGTATTTTAAAACATTGCCTACGTCATTTAGAAAAAGTTCGTACACGTCGGGTTTATCTGTCTTTTTTAGTAAAAAGACACATGATTTCACGAGAGGATTTTCAATTATAGTGAGTCGTTGGTTTCTTATCGAATTGGAATTTGGCAATGCTAAGGCACGTAGACGATCTCCTAAAACCTCTTCCTTATCCTTGAAATGAGCTGGCGATTTGGGTGACGGCGTGTAACCTATACCGGCTATATCGATCATAATAGGCCGCCCAGGACCCAGCGGACAAAACCGTAGACCGTTTATATGTCTGAAATACGAGAGACGCGGAATATGGTCGTTTAAAAAACTGCGAAGATATTCATATTCGACGTAATCTTTGGATATAATTTTACGCGTTTCGATGATAGGATCCGGAACGTAATGATGATCTATAATTTCATTAATTATTTTTAGACGCTTATCGATGAGCTGTCCTGTTACGATTTCGCCCATGTAAATAATAACGTCCTCTACGATGTAGTTGTCGTCGAAGATATATCCCGTTAATAAAACCTCGCTTTCGAACAATTCTTCGCTAAAGCGATGATCGTCGCGTTCTGGTTCTCCAGAACCAGCTGTGATATAATAAGATCTATTAATACCTTTGGTCTTCGTGATATACATGTAGACTAACGGTAATGTCATGTTTACGGTGACCAAATGTTGCACAGAAGTTAAATACCGCGGAGCGGGGACTCCTACACCCTGATCTACGCGATCCGGTAGGTCAAGTTTGTACTGTTGTTTTATTTTATCCATTTCTTGATAATTATCCGTGCTCATTTTTAATAGATCTAAAAAAATGATAATAATACATCCCATATAAGCAATGGACACACACATGCTGCCCACGCGACTTACCACCGGCCAAATGATGGCTCTAAATCACGGTAATATACGTTTACCGGCGACGATAGAGCAGTTAATTAAGGATTACGCTATGCCGGCCTGCTGTCTGTCCAAACCGTACGGGAATCCGTATAACCCTCATTTTTCTGTTGGAAAAAGCAAGGCCAGTGCTATGGCTGCCGGGCGTACGATGAACACTCGCAGAACTGTAGCATCGCATTCAGATGACCATATTTTCCAGGATTTGCGTAAGGCTTTCGCTTCTATCGTCAAGGGAAAGGATGGTACGGTTCTGGCTACGATGAGCATTAACCGTATGATTATCCCTGTGACAAAGGTACAAGATATAGCCGACCTATTTTTTCAGACGATGATTCAATGCCCCCTACAGATCGACGAGTATTTAAAGGTTCTCTTCTCCTTGAAGCGGACAGGCGATAATTTGGAAGATAAAATTCGTTTGTGTTTTGCTAAGATCGCTATTGAAAATTTCTTACATCCTGTCAAATTACAAGACACGAAGATTTCCGACGGAGAGACTCTGACTCGCAACCATCGCGAAAACTGCTGTACAGTTATTGCTAAACTCTACGCATACGATTACATGGGTAACACTGACGTTGACTTACGTGGACCCAACAGTATGTTTTCAAACTACGAGAAGTTAAAGTCGAATTTTATCGACAATATAGTTGCCGACATTAACCGCGGAAACCAGGACAATATTAAGATTCTGGCAAACGTTTTTCGTATTCTTTCCGTGAAGTATCCAAAACTTATTGGCGACTACTCGCAACAAATTAAAGATATTTACGCGAATAATCAGTTTAAACTGACGACTCGACTTGCGATTAAGGATTGGGTCGATTCTTAGCTGTAATTATTAGCGACGTGATGCGGCCTCGCGCTGCTTACGTATAGCACGCTCCTCTGGCGTTTCTTTTTCTTTACTGGACGTGGACGTGCGTGTCGAAGACGCGCTGCCACCGTACTTTGAGATCTTTAACCGCAAAAGCTCTGAAAGTACTGCCGTCTGAGCGTCGATACTCTGTTTAATGAGTAGCATTATTTCGGCCATAGAAAGCGTGTTTTCTTCCTGAGAATACTCGAAGTGCCGAGACAAAACAGTGTCCAGCATCTCTGTAAATACCAATGATGAATTCGGGGCTTCGTCGCCATCTTCGTCTTCTTCATCCTCATCTTCGTCGTCATCGTCGTCGCCCTCATCTTCACCATCATCATCGTCGCCCTCATCTTCATCATCGTCGCCCTCTTCCTCGTCAATGTCTTCTTCGTCCTCTTCTTCGATATCGTCGAAATTCTGCGAGTTATCTTCTTCTGCCTTAATGTTCTTGACCTCCTCTTTATCTTTATCTTGAACTTTAACTTCCTTCTTAACACTCATAAAAGGGTTAACGCCAGGGACCTTGGTCTTAACCCCATTCTTAGCTGCTGTGTCTTTTTCTTTGCGCGAGAAATTTGACATTTATATGCTTATACAAGCCCACTGGCTTTAAATAAGCAATAGGGACATTTAAAGGCTGTTATATTTGTAATATTTAACGTTTCCAAGCATGTATAAAACCAACGGTTCGGATAAATATATACAATTTGTGTGTTTTAAACAACGAATCCATAAATCCCAGTCTTCGGCATCGACGAGCCTGCACGGACCAGCCTTGTCTAAAATAGTTTTATGTACGATAACCGAGCTGTTATTAATATAGTTTTGCATGATTATCAGGTCATGCGTAAAAACCGCCGGTAATAGCACATTGAAATACAATCCTACGATTTCTCGATCTGAGTTAATCGTGTACATATTTGAAGAGCACATCAAGCACGAGGGAGACTCTTCAAGTGCTTTTAGTTGCTTTTCTATCTTGAAACTTGAAAATATGTCATCGTCGTCTAAAAACGCGATCCATTCTCCCCTGGCACTTTCAATACCAAATTGCCGCACGACTCCTTGAGCTGCTGTTTTGTTATATAATTCTCTCTGATTTTTAGGCAGATGTATTACTTTGGTGGCTTGGCGCTCCAATGAGCCGTCGTAATATCGTGCGTCTGTAGAACAATCGTTTACAACGATAACTTCTATGTTTTTATACGTCTGATTTAAAACTGAGCCAAGCGCCATGTTTAACAGATCGTACCGATTATAAGTCGGTATTATAATACTAACCAAACCCTTAACGCTCATTAAGCTTATTATTAATCTTTAATCTTTAACCTTTAACATCGCCCTGTTTTAATTTAAACGGTTTATAAGTGAGTTCCCATACTTTCAACGGCTCGTCAGGGTTAATAAAATCCATATGTCTCAAATCCCGCGTAGAATCTATATTTGTTTCAATTGCCTGATCGATATTGTACGGAAGATATCCGGCATATTCTGGTTGCGGAATATTTTTATTCATGTCTCCGCGAGAAATTTTGTCCAAATATTCTTGATTTGATTGAGACGGGATTGGCGCATAAGCAGGCATATCAGAGCGTGTTAATTTACCGCCGCGAGCAATGATGCGCAAATTTGCTCTATGAAAAGGCGTGAGTTGTTGCGGTGCGTCCGAAAATAAATTTAACCAGTTCGTGTAGTCGTCCACTGTCATCTTTTCAAATTTGGCCTTTAACTTGAATTTCTGTACCTGTTCGGGAGTCATGTTTTTAGGATCCATATAAAATGTTCTACCTGCTCCATACTGAGCTGGCTGTACAGGATCAGGAAAGCTTTCGAGCGCAGGTTTTGCGCGAATCCACGGCGCTGGTCGGCTTTCATGATCATGCGAAGGCGGTGGCGTCACACCTGTGTTAACGCGGGCATCTTTGGGACTTTCGTATCGTTTTGCTATAAATCTTGTCCGGTCCTTGCATTCTTGTGGCAGAGATTGAATGTTTGATAATTTAACCGTTTTATCAATAGTTCCGGTGTCTTTTTTATTAGGATCGTTAGAAACAACGGCGCCGGCCGTCTGATCTGGTTTCACAGGATTCAACGGGTTCAAAGTGTTCAAGGGCTTCAAAGTGTTCAACGGATTTAACTGTATGTTAATGGCCGGCATGTTTATGGAGATTTCGCTAAGCCGCATATCGACGATTTTGACAATGATGAGGCCGATACTTGCCGCTAAAAGAACGATAACTGCCATCGTCATTGTTTGCGATGGCTTTAATAACTTTGACGCAAACATATATAAATCCTGAGAAAAAATGATTTAGGTAATATTATAAATCCAGACTATGAGCGCCGTTGTCTATGCTTTACCCATGCCCGAATGTAGCAGTTGTGGCCGTTTCCTTGGCCACCTGTATGACGACCATATTGAATTAACTAAAAAACTTCAGCGCGATGTAGAGGAAAATGGCGGCCCACGTGGTCGTTATGTCGGAACAGTCAGCGGCGAAGATATTACGGATTTTGTAATGACATATTACAAATGGCGCGCGGATTTTGACAAGACCCATCCGGACTTTCCTGTTTTTACTGCGTTAAATATTGTTTCACGGGCATTGATTGCTGTTAAGCCGTTGGAGACAGCTGACCTACCATTTGGTACGGCTCGTGAAATGGATGGTCAGCGCACGGTGTTCGAACATTCATTGTGCTGTCTGCGTATGTTCCAAGGCAATCCACTTCTGCGTATTTAAATTCAACAATTAAATTCAACCATAAGTTATTTTATTTACTTTGAATATATCAGATGTCGTCGTCTTCAAAATTGTCGAATGATTTTAATCCGGCAACTACACATCCTGCGTCGATTGTATTGACCTGTTCTTTATGCGGAGCACAGGGGTCGAATAAATCAACATGTCCTTTAAACCCAAAAGCCAAACATCCTGATCCTAAAAAACATCTGCCGCAACAGAAGTTGTCGTTGCCTAAAAAAGCAATAATAAAGGCAGCGATCAAGGTTCGGACTCCTCAGCCGTCAGAACCGGCAGCGATCAAGGTTCGGACTCCTCAGCCGTCAGAACCGGCAGCGATCAAGGTTCGGACTCCTCAGCCGTCGCCCAGTCAGGTTATACAGTTATCGGAAGCATATTTGGACATAGAATCGCGTCTACGACTTAAAGATCGGTTTCAGTCTATCGTAAGCGATAAACCGCTTGACCAGTGTACTTTTGAAAGTTTCAAAATTCAGAAGCGACTTGGACACGGTTCTTTCGGCATTGTTCATTCTGCCATTGTTGGCGGAAATCAACCGTTCGCTGTTAAACAGGCCCGCGTTACTGGACGCGCCCTCAAATCCCCATGGTCCGATAAAACCGAATGGACAGAGGTTTTAATTTTACGCGATATTGTTAATCCGATCGTCAGCAAGGGTCTTTCCCCCAACCTACCGTTACTTTACGGTGTACATGTTTGCCCTACGTGTGAATTCGAAGGTCTGAACACAGTCAAGGGCGGAAATTCAAACAAGGCTATTAAACCATGCTTGATAATGTTTACGGAACTCGCCGGCGGTGATTTAGCAAACTGGCTTAACAGCAAGCCTACAGAAGCTGAGATTTACAATGCTTTATTCCAGATTCTGGCCGGTATTTACGCATTACAAAAATACGGTCAGGTGTTTAACAACGATATGAAGGCACCGAATATTTTGTACTATAATGTCAAACCCGGTGGCTACTGGGACTATACCATCATGGGAAAGCATCACCGTATTCCGAATCTCGGCAAATTGTTTATTATTAATGACTTTGGTGTCTCCAGTTCTTACTCGCCGGATTTCATGTATTCGTACAATCAGGAATCAAAGAATTATTCATTAGGGCGTCGTACTTACATCGTTGATAATTCTTCCTCGACGCCAATTCTACTTCCATTGTGGACAGAATCCGCCGAAACTCGTGGTAGCAAAGAAGATTTGTTTTTGTACCAAAAACCCTTGAACACAACTCCAGTTATTACTGCCGTTAAAGAGATTATCTTATCGCCGAAGAAAGAACTCTTTAAAATCAAAGCCAATTTAACTCATAAACAGGAAGCGATATTAAAAGCAAACGGACTTCCAACGGATCCAATGAACCTGGCATTTTATTCTAATATCGATATCATGCCGCCACAAGAATTCGCGTCCGACGTTATTGATGCGCTGTCAATGTTTGTGGGAGGAATAAACAGAGCTACACAGGACGGTAAACATCATGATTACGGAATCCCGGAATCTGTTAAAAAGCGCCTGTTGCAATACATTCCAAATACAATGGGCAAAGAGCACTTGTACACGATTTATTACCGCGATCCTTCGAAGCTTCATCCGGCTACGGTACATGCCGGTTATTTGATCAATGAGATTTTTTCTGGCAATAAGTAATGTATACGTATATCAAAGACATTGACAAGACTGATCTCGTTATTTATATTATGGTAATAACGGCAATTACCGTTCTCATTACGAGGATAGCTCCGCCTCCTATGGTAATTATCGGAATTATTATCGGTATCATCTTTGTATATTTTGTAAATGATAAAAAAATCACAGAACAAGGCGATTACGTACAAAAGATTGTTTCTATTTTGAAATCTCCTCGTTTGGCCTCTGATAAAAATACCAACCTTTACAAAGACGCATTGATCGTAGAATTTCTTGAACTGTACAAGGAGTATGAAGGGTATAACCCACAACTTTACGCGAGTCTGACAAAACAATTGGATAATTTTTTGAAAACGGTCGATGATATAGAAAGAGGATCTATGAATTATAATCGCGACTACGATGTTTTGACGGACACGAAGACTAAAATTTTAAACGTTTATCATAGTTTTATCTATAAAGTTCCTCATACGCAAGCGACGTTACATAAGTTTCATAATGGTACGAAGAAGCTACTGGAGATTTTAAATGATCATATAAACACGACGCATCGTGTCGTTGTAAATCGGTCAGAAGCAGAAGGTGTAAATGTACACACCAAATTCCATTACAAGTCGCATCCTAAGCCCGTTGATGCCGACGCACCTGGATATCAATATCACGCTTAAAGGGGAAAATGATATTCGTTAATTGTCTCATTAACAAATATGTCCGACTTCGCCCCCGTGGAAAACGTCCGTTTAATGGAAGAAAACCCAGAAGACGAAAAACTTGTGCGCAATGAGGTAAGCACACCGAACGAAGACTCGCCACCTATCGCTCCGAGTGCTTACACATACCAATTCCGGTTCATCTTTCCGTACGTAGATACAAACTGAAAGAAAAACCCTGGACCCCTTGAACCTGAACCCCCTGAACCCATGGGCCCTTGAACCTGAACCCCCTGGACCCATGGAACCTGAAACCCTTGAACTAAAATTATGAATAAACAAAAAACACGCGAACAACTTACTTTGGTGCGTCGTCATCGTTATTATCGTCATCCTCGTCTTCTTCTAAAATCACATGTTTTTTCATAAGAATGACTGTGTCTGCCATAACTTGTACAACCGAATACATATCACATGAAGACGCCGGTCTACGATCTTCTATATATCCGTGCCAGTTTTTAGCTGTATCGTGATTAATCCTCACAGACGTACCGCGTGTTCCTACATCGCATGTAAATAATTCCATACTTGAAGTTTCGTGTTTGCCTGTTAAACGCAGGTTGTTATGTGCGCCATATACACGGATATGATCCTCGTGACGGGAAGATAGTAAATGGATACAATTATTAATTGCTTTGTGACCTTTTTTAGGATCACGCATGTCTACTGTACTGAAATTTACATGCATTCCGCTTCCGTTACACTCGGCAAACGGCTTCGGGTGCCAAGAAATATATGCCCCGTGCTTTTCTGCTACTAAGTCCAGAAAATACCTACTCGCCCAAGCGTCGTCAGCAGCCTTTAAACCCTTGCCGAAAATCTGGTACTCCCATTGTCCGCATGAAACTTCAGCATTTGAACCAACGAGCCCGACGCCGCACTTATGGCATAAAGCCTCAAATTCATCCATAATATCTCTTCCGTAGCAGTTCCCTGCTCCGACACTACAGTAAAATTGTCCCTGTGCCGGAGGCGCCTCTCCTGGCTTGAATCCCAACGGCAGACGCGTTTTAGCGTCCATGATAAAAAACTCAAGTTCGAATCCGTACCATGGATCAGCCGAAACTACATTTGACTCAGCCATTGTTAAACAGCAGTTGTACCGTTTGTTATCTGGATGTGGCGTGACTTTATCGGGTAAATAAGTTTCGCATAACACAAGAGTCTGACGGATATCTTCTGTGAAATTTGGCATGATGTACTGCTTAACAGGCTTTAAGTATACTTCGGTGTTAGAAGAACTTGTAGCCTGTCCCGTAGAAGATCCATCATACTGCCACCAATCGGGTTGGTCTTCTTCGTTTACATATTTAACTTTGGAGCGAAAACCGAGATGACCGTCTTTCGTCGGCGCCAACCATGCGTAAATTAAACGATTTAGATGCATTGTTCATTATCAGTGGTGTAATTTTAATATGGTTTTTTAAAATTGAATATTTTATAGACATATAAGCAACAATGTGCAACGGTACCGACATCTATACGGCTATCCAAACCACTGCCAATAAATTATACAAAAAACATCGCGATGGTCTTAAGTACGAACAAATGATCAACGGGATGCTGACGGAATTAAACGTTAATAACTTCGCGGATATTTGTCTTGGAGGGTCGCCAAACGGAGCCTGGTCGCCTGATTTTGCTCACGGTGGTGCAATGTACACAAGTTTCACGTGTAAAATTTTTCCATTGCCAGAATCTATCATAAATGGGTTTGGACATCGACAAATCATCGACAAAAACCATTTCATGATGCAGATTTTTCGCATTCCTCTTAAAGAGGATTGTACTCTGGGCAATCTTCTTCGCATAGCATGTTATACAGGAATCTTGAGTGCTTGTATGAAAGCCGACGATTTTCCGGAAGGGATTGTACGGACATTCAAGGCTTTAAATATGTATGCCTTGGATTGCTATGTTAATACGGAACGTTACACTGAAGCTGTCAAAGCGATTTCGAAGGAAGACGTTGATCGTATCGTAAGCGGGCTGCTCTGTCGCTCGGCACCATTAAACATTGAACATTAAATCTTAAAGATTTGAGACATTAAAAGCTAACTTACCTCTAAGAAATGAGTTATTTGGCATACCATATATTACAAATTCAAATGTACTTTCACTCTCATAAAAAGCAAAATGTACTGTTGCTCGGAGACGGATTTTTTGCTCGTGGGTTTATGCATGCGATCGATCGCAACAAGTTTCATATAACGCAGATTTATCGCGAACGTTTCATAAATCCTCAAGACATTGACTCTTCGTTTAACTTACATTTTCGTGATTTATTTTACGCTGCGCCAGACAAAGTGTCAAAGGTAAATATAAGAGAATTAAATGTATCGCCCGGGTGCGCTAAAATTAATGAAGAGACTTTTCGCTTTGATCATTTAGTAATTGGTCTCGGTGCTCAGAAAAGCATCGCAGAATGGCGCGAACAAACGATTAATATCTTGAAAGATTCGCCAGCATCGCAAGATATTAATATTGTCGGCATGGGGCCCACGGGTATCGAGTTGGCATTTATGTTCAAAACTAAATCAGTGCGCAAAGTGTCGTTGCATGACGCTTTATCTGAAGACAAGATACTTTCATATTTATCAACAGAAGGCAAACACACTGTACTTAACAGATTATCAAAATACGGAATCGGCAGCAATTATAATACGTTTTATAACGGAAGCACAGGCACAATTATTAAATGTATAGGCACGCAACCTAATTCTTTAACGAGAAATTTTACAGTGAACAATAAGCTCGAGGTTAATGGCTATGATAATGTTTACATGGGAGGCGATTGCGCAACAGGACACGGGAATGTAAATTATGTTAAATCTGCGCAAGTCGCATATCAGCAGGGAGTATACATCGCCCGTAAACTAAACGACGGTACACGTTCACAGGAGCCTTTTGTGTATAAACACGGAGGCGTAGCCATAAGTTTGGGTGACGGAAAAGTATTAATAGACGGTCATAAATACATCCCGAATGGAGTGTATCCAAGTTTCATTATTAGACTTTATTCCTTCTTTTGCGTTTAAAGGCAAACCAAAGTAAGTAAAACCCCTGTTTAACGCTCTTTTAATCACTCCTTTAACGCTCCTTTAACCCCAGCATCATGATCCGTTCACGTTAAAGCAGAATCAACTTCGCCCCTTCCTTGATGTTGAAGTCCTTGAGCGGTTTATCCTTTTCAAGAACAAGACCATTTAGACTCAGCACATCAAGGATTTCTGCGCGATCCTTGTTCGGATCCAGTAGATAGAAACTTGGCTGATCCATGTGCTTTGTGATGTTAAACACGAGCTGCTGGACCGAGAAGAACTGTGCCGGGACGTCCATTTTAACAGGAGCGTCGTTTTGCTGATTGTTGTACACGACTACGATTTCGATCTTGTCCAAAAATATTTGCGTGTTCTGTCCGCGCTCGTCACTGAGCGAAGGAACCTCGATAGCCTCTCCTGTAAGGGTATTGTAGTGTTTCACTGTAGCTGTCATGAGATCCGTAACCAGTGTTTTAAAAGGACCCTTGGCTCCGGCAGATCGCTTGCGCGTTACCGGCGTATCATCGTCCTTTTGAAGAAAATAGACATACATGTACTGGCCGCGACGATTCTGTACGCCCTTAATATCCAGCTGTGCGAACTGTCCATTTACGAAAATCTCCTCCATCTTTTTAGGCGTGATGCGCAACTTGTCGACTTCTGAAACAGCGAGATCTTCTTCGCTGCGACGATCCTTGAGCATATCCAGTACGGTGTTGTAAGCAGAATAATACATTTCGGCTGTTACGTCGTGGAATGGCGATGTTTTTGTTTTGTTTTGAACGGTGTTGCCGGCAACCATACGGAAGCGTGTAGAGGAATCATCTACAATACGGTACATATCGCCCTGATGGCCATTGAAATATTCATTCACGGGGTCGTTGAGAGCCATGCGTGGAATGCTTGCTGTTTTATCGACGATAAGATCACGTGACTTTGCGTCGAGATTTATAATTGTCTTATCGTAGACGGTAGCGATGCGTGTAAGAATGTCCCGAGGCGTAGTGTCAGGATCAACCAGATCAATGCCAGCCCCCGTGATCTTCTTGTTGGGCTTAGATAGCGCAAAAATCTGAATTTTCATCATTTTACTATATTTTTAGAATCATTTTTTCCGTAGTAAATTAATGATACTCGATACTAAATTTATCGTCGTCGCTATCGTCGCTTGCGTCGTTATTTTCGTCTTTCTTTCGCGTCGTACAGAAGAAGGTTTCGTGTCTTTCATGCCTTCGATGCAATCAAAGTGTTATAGTTGCGAAGCACAAGACGCTTCCATGGGCATTTATCGTGAGTATGGCACAAAGTGTTTCTCTTGCGAGCGTACAGAGTCTTTAAGTTAAAGCCTTTAAACCTTAAACTTTAAGCCTTTTAAATTTAAATGCAGATTTTATACGGCGCCTGTGGAATTTACGCGGATGTTACAAATAAATTTGACTTCGCGGGTTGTTTCGTCATACCTAACGGAGATGTAGAACGAGGAAAATTATTAGGCATTGATCCTGTTCCGTTTGTTGTTAAACATATTATTTTAATAACAGACACTTTTACCTCTCCACTAATAATACCCGAAAATCAATCATTGTCGGTAATTTCTGACCAATGCGGATCAATATCCTTCTTTACATTTCAGCTTTGTCCAGGCAAAAGTTTAATCGACATTTATTTGGATTTAAACTACCCAGAGACAGCGCCTCTGCCCGTTTATTCTGGTATACATTCTATTCTAACGATGCTGATAGAACCCGACGATAAAGTTCTACAATTAGGCGCGTGGATAGGCACAACCTCCTGTATTATTTCTAAATTGTTGTCAAATTCAGAGAATCTTGTGTGTTTAGAAGCCAATCAGGACGCTGTTAAATTCTTGTTAGAGAATCGCGACATTAATTGTTTCTCTTTTAAGGTCATCGAAGCCGCCTTATCAGAGACACCTCTTGTAACGCGGACGCATGCTCGTCATCCTCTTGTTAAATATCCAGCTAAACCGGACAACGCAGCTGATCTAACCGAACAATGGGTTTCTATTCCTACTATTTCGTGGGAGTCGCTTACGATTGATCCGTTAAACAGGTTCACGACACTTGTAGCTGATTGCGACGAAGGTTTGTATTATATATGTAAAAACTATCCTGGATTTTTTTCAAATTTTTACAAAGTTATCGTCGAAAACGACTATCATACGATTGAGAAAAAGCGCTTTGTTGAATCAGAGTTAAAGCGCAATGGATTTATATTAATTTGGCGTGCACCGGGTTCATCCAACGGCTGGGGGCCTTGCAAAGAAGAATTTTATGAGGCTTGGAGGAAGGATCTAAAAGCAGCATAATAATCTTGTTAAGTAAATGTCGCTTGAACTTGAATTTCAACACGCGCTTCTCTCTGCTACCAAAGACGTACAGGAATTTACACTCTGTGGCCAAACCATAACAGGCAAAATCGTAGAAATGTATGACGCCGATACTTGTAAGATTGTATTGCCTGTATTTGGCGGTCTTTATAAGTTCACATGTAGGCTGAACGGCATTGACACACCGGAGATGAAACCTCGTAAGGACAAACCGAATCGTGATAACGAAATCACATGGGCTAAGAAAGCTCGTAACGAGTTTCTCCGTTTAGTATGCCCTGATTCCAAGTGCTGTCTTTCATTGGAGTCTAAGAAAGAAGATATAATGAAAGAGCTCGAGGCTAACAGACAGTTAGTAACTGTTAAGTGCCTGGAGTTTGATAAATATGGCCGGCTGCTTGTAGAAATTTCTCCAGTAGGTTTTACAGAAACGGTTAACATGTCACTCGTTAAGGCAAACCTGGCTGTATCTTATGACGGCGGTACAAAGGTAGCGCCTTGGATTTAAATTTACTTTGTAATCTAAAAATCAAGATCCCAAAGTAAATAAAATAAATAAACAGCATATAATCTAATCAAATCAAAACCAATCAAATCCAACCCAAACAACCCAACACGTCCAACCCAAACAACCCAACACGTCCAAACCAAACAAGCCCAAAAAATCCAACCCAAACAAACCCAACCCATCCAAACCCAACTCATCCAAACCCAATCATGTAGGAGGGGCTTGGGGGGAACCTAGGTTCCCCCCTTAGGTACCCCCGAAGTTGTACCGCATGTCAATCAGCCCTTGGACCATCTCCTTGCGGAACAGTTCCATAGCATACGGCATGTGAACCCTGCGAATGTCGTCTTCGTAAACCTCTTCGTTGCCGTGCTGGAAGATTCCGAGTTTCGGGTTAGCGGCAATCGGAACCTGTTTCTCGCGCGATACGTAAAACTCTGCGATATCCGACGAATCACACAACTTCTCTTTCAGAGTCATTACCGCTCCGTGTGCTAAGAGCGAGTCGCGCTCCATCTCTCCGATACGCAGACCACCGCCACGAGCACGGCCTTCAGCCGGCTGTTTCGTCAACGACTGAATCGGCCCAAGAGCACGAGCGTGAATCTTATCGGCCACCATGTGCTTTAACCGCTGGTAGTATGTCGGCGTAATGCTTACAAGACCAAGCATGTCGCCCGTGAATCCGTTGTACATCAGTTCGTCACATGCGTAATCGTAGCCAATCTGCTTAAACTTTCCGCTAAGCTCGTCGTTGTCGAAATCCGTAAACGGTGTAGTGTCCATGTACGTTCCTGTCAATACTCCGTACTTCGCGCACTTAGCCTCCAGCAACTGACCCAATGTCATACGCGAGGGAATAGCATGCGGATTCATAATCTTCTCAGGGCGCACACCGTCCTGTGTCTGGCAAATGTCCGCCGAGTTATACTGAATGCCCTCTGTGCCCTTCTGAGCAGCACGCGATGCGAACTTGTCGCCGATCTCAGGCTGGCGCAGCTCGCACAGACGAACCTTGACGATACGGTAGCCCTCCTCGTCCTCGTTGTTAGGGTACTCCTCACTCGGAATAATCTTGTCTACAACACCGCCCTCCGAAGGCCGCACGGTTGTGCTGTTATCCGAATAAACATACTGGCCACCCTTCTTAGTCCTGTCCTTCGGCTCCTTGCGGCACTTCGGAATAATTACGTCGCCGCCTTCGACAATCGTTCCAAGCGCCGGAAGCTCTGGATTCTTGCCCTTAACTGGATTCGTGACAATCGCGTGGTACCGGTTCTTGCCCGCCGAACCCATTTTACGACCAATCGTTCCATCTGCCGGCGGAACCTCGAAAGTCTCAACTGCGTCGTTCTGTGTCGTAGTAATCCGGCGCAAACGGCTGGTATATGTGCGGTAGAACAAGTTGTTAAAGCACCCGCGCTTGGCCGAGTCCTTGTTGCCGATAAGCGAGTCTTCCTGATTGTAACCAGAGTAAGTATTAATCGCAAGCATGACCGTCGCGCCATGATGAAGCTTGTCCAGACCAGCGTATTTGGCCGTGCGGCATGCCGCGATCGGAACCTGTGGATAAATCAGAATGTTGCCCATCGTGTCCCAGCGCGTCTCGTAGTTTGTCATAAAGATTCCCAGTGCCTGCTTACCCATGGAGCTCTGGTAACAATTACGCGGCGAAGGATTATGGTCCGAGAACGGAATATTCGTCGCTACAACACCATTAATCTGGCTCGGATGTACAAGGCAGTGCGTATAGCGGACGTAACAGCCCGACAGAAACCGATTAACGTTCGTAACAACCATGCGCTGCAACGGCGTCATCTTGCTCAAGTTCGTCTTCAGATCCAGTCGCGTAGTCCGGGTCTTAGTCTCGAGCATCACAGCGTCTTCCAGCACCTCCTCGAGTGGCTTGGCGAGCTCGGGGCGATTCTGTCGCACCTGAGCGATAATCTGGTCAACGAGTGCACCCGGTGCACCAGCCCCGTCCTTCAAGGCCCGCGTCAGATGAGCGTAAACCCGAAGATCGTCCTTCGAGCCAGGTCGAAACGTCTGCGCGTCATACAAACGCTCCTGTGTGTCGGCCAGCATACAGTTTTCGTCCTCGTCTGTGTCCAGATACTCGACCGCCGCCTGTTTGTAGAATTTAAATTTCGTCTGACTGATAGGGGCATTGTAAGGATCCTTGTACAGATTTTCTGCCGCAGCGGTCATTGTCTCTGGCATCACCGAGGACAACTCCGACAGCCCGAAATCCTTGAAATCCACTCCTGACTTTTCGGCAGCGTTAACCCACAAATCCATCAGCAAATGGTTGTCTTCGTCCACGATATAATAAGGAACCATGTAGCGTCCGCCGTCGGTGAAAAACTTCAATGTCATCTCGTCGTGAAGCCAGGCAACGCTAATGAACTTGTTAATAATTCCAGTACGCTTAAAATACTTCATTGCGCGGTAAATATCATATGTCTTTTGCGTCGTCTCAATCAGGCCCAATAGCTGGCCATTGACGATAACGCGCGTCATCTTGTGCTGATGGGCAGGACTGACATCCTCGATCGGAATCATTCCGAGTTTGCGCAGGCAATAAGCCGTAGGCTCCGCGTTGGTCTCTGTAGAGACATGTGTCAGCAGCGCCAGATTCTTGACCGTACCGACCTGCGCGCCTTCTGGCGTTTCGTTCGGGCAAATCTTAGGTACCTGTGTGCCATGAAGACGGCGCGGCGGCTCGTGCTTAGATCCCGACCGCTCCAGCGGCGAGCTCAAACGGCGCAAGTGCGAAATCGTTCCTGTAGCAGACATACGCTGGAGAACCTGAGCAATACCCTTCTTGGCGGCGGAGTTTGCCTGAGCGCGCGTAGTGTACCAGTTACCGGTCGACAAGCAATAATTCAGCTTCTTCTCGATGTTGCTCTTCTGAAGAATACGGCGCACATCCTGCGGGTAAGACGACCGCTCGGCATCGCTAAGAGAGCGAGCGAATGTCAGCTTAATCTCCTTGACGGTATTGCCCCACCAGTGGCTGAAAATCTGCGACAGTAGAGGCCCGGCAAGATTCAACCGCTTGTTTGTAAGTTTGTCGCGGTCAGTGTATTTAGCATCGTCGCGGTAAGCCTCGAGCATCTGGTGAACCATCAGTGAAATGTATTTCAGCTTCTTGTCCGGGTCGTTTCCAACATGCGGCAAGAACTCGCGATTAAGCAGGTTCGCGGCAAACGTCATGCGGAAATTCGTACTCAAGTCTTCAGGAACAGCGTCGCCGGCGTCCTTAGGGTCGATGTTAATGTTAATCGAGTTTGACACCAGGCGGATAGCATCGGTCTGCGTCAAGACCGAACGAGACTCGCCGATTGTCGCTGTCATCACATTTAACAGATCGATGTTGGACTCGTCGGAATAGTCCAGGAGGTAGTCCATAATCTGCTTGTCACCAATCACACCAAGCGCCTTGAACACGACACCGAGCGGCACTGGATGACGACCATGGGGCAGGAACACGTGAAGAGCCATGGTCTTTGCGAGTTTCAAGACGGTAGTCTTGATCGGGAAAAAGCGCTGATCGATACTGGATTTAACTTCGGCGCGAGAAATGTAAGGTTTTGTGGGGTCGTTTTCGGGGAACACGGTAATGATGTTTTCTACGGGACGCTCCTGGGAAATAATAACCTTCTCGCTACCGCTAACAATGAAATAACCGCCAAGATCGTAAGGACACTCGCCGAGAGCCGTGGTCTCAGCCGGGCTGCGGCCATGAAGATGACAGACAGACGACTTGACCATGGCAGGAATGCCACAGACTGCTACACGGGTCTCGACCCAGCGCTCGGTTTTGCGACCGCCTTCGGTCTGAAGAGTAATAGCGAAATCTACGTAAAGCCGCGAAGAGTAGGTAATGTTGTTGTTGCGGGCGTCGCGCGGGCTCAGAGGACGATTGCCTTGGCGGTTAACGTACTGGGTAGGCTTGCAGATGGCGCACTTGATAATCTCGAACTTTACCTTGCTGGACTTGTCCTTGGAAAATACCTCGAACCCGCTCTGCTGAAGCAGTTGAGGCAGCCAGATATTAATCATGTTCTCGTATGACAACATCTGGGCTTCCACGAGCACGGACGTATCCTTAAAGTGAGCGTCCAGGACGTCCCACGTTTGCTGCGGCTGAAATGTAATCGGCTGATTGGAATCCATAGTTGTTATAATTTAATATATCATTTTTTTGGGGGACGGCACGTCCCCCTTAACCCCCTGGCCAGTTAAAATAAGTATAAATAAAATATGCGTATAAATGACCGTCATCCAAATATGCGTATAAATGGCCGTCCTCCAAATATGCGTATAAATGGCCGTCCTCCAAATATGCGTCTAAATGACCGTCCTCCAAATATGCGTCTAAATGACCGTCCTCCAAATATGCGTCTAAATGACCGTCCTCCAAATATGCGTCTAAATGACCGTCATCCAAATATGCGTCTAAATGACCGTCCTCCAAATATGCGTCTAAATGACCGTCCTCCAAATATGCGTCTAAATGACCGTCATCCAAATATGCGTCTAAATGGCCAGGGGGTTAAGGGGGACGGCACGTCCCCCCAAAAAATCGATCATCTTAATAAATATAAGCCCGCCAAGATGAACCAGAACTGTTGCCAAAACCGATCTTGTTATAATTACCGCGAACCAACTCTCGCGACATTTCATACTTCTAATTTAAATACCCTTGATTGTGTCATGGAGGTCGGCGACGAAACACTGCTTATTCACAAGCCGGTTGTAATTTCATTTGACGTGTTTGAATGTGATATTTACTCAGATGACGTGTGTGACTCATGTCAGACAAAAATTGGCGAATGCGAAGATTTAGATTTTAAAGTTAAAATTGTCGCATGGGCATGGGGAGACTCAGAACCTAAAGAAAAACTTCAACTCTTGAGTTTTAAACTGTGTTTCGCTTGTTACGATTTTAATAAGGACACTTCTATTGTTATCGGAGAAACGATTTACGATGCTGTTAAATATCTGTGTCGTCCAGACGATAAAGTGTCGCGCAGCAAACGCGATGAGCGTCGAAAGCAGATTTACGATACCGGTATTAAAATGCCCGACGGAAGTTTCGTGCCGGTTCAACAGTTCAAAACAACTATATTCAACTGTACGGACATGTGGAATCAGGATGTTGTTATAAACAAAATGTATCTGTCTCTGAAAGCTGTAAAGTGCGATCTGTTCGATGCGTCTAAATGCGATTGTTGTCGTGAGCCCACTCCTGCTGAAGAAATGCAAGTTAAGTACACAGCATGGGAAAACCGACATGAACCGTCGTTTAACTTCGATATTCAACTGCTTACGTTTAAGCTCTGTAAGGACTGTTACGAACACAACAGGCACCAAGTAGTGGCACACGGTAGTCTCATATGGGATGCTATGGAAATCCTCGTAGAGCCCTGTTGGTATTTAACAGACTAAACTTAGGCTTCTGCTAAACGCAATGATAATACAAGTTATAAACATAAAATTATTCAATCGGTCGGCTTCTGTACGGGTGAGATTTAGCGAGAATATTCTGTTCATTAACGGACGGAAAAATTCAGGTCCGCCCTCCAGCGGAGAAAGACTTACCCAGTTACCTGTCCTAAAGTAGTTTTCTAACTTTGTTAACACGCACATACCGTCGACGTCATTCCAGTCAAGGAGTATGAACAGTACAAAGAAAATGTAATATTTCAAATATTTCACAGGTACCAAGCTATGCCCAAGCAACACAAAGAGAATCATAAATATATGTATCCACTTTGTGATGTCAGCCAATAAACTGAACATCGATGCCATAATATTCGATGCCATAATATTATATATTAAACATTTAAAATTTTAATAACCAATGACATCTGTTTGCATTTCTGCTGGCACTCCCGTTGCCTTTACAGAGCCGAAATATCGCATTTTGATTTATGGTCTTTCTTGGATAGGCCAACAGCTCGCTGATCTGCTGAATTCTGATCCAGAAGTTTTATGGACAGCAGGACGGGCTCGTGTTGACGATTTAGCTGCGCTCAGAAAGGAGATTGATCTAATCGCTCCAACGCATATTGCTGCTATTATTGGAAGAACGCATGGACCCGGGTTCAATACGATTGACTATCTTGAACAACCAGGACGTTTAACAGACAATGTTCGAGATAATTTATACGCTCCAGTGTCGCTGGCGTTGGAATGTCAGGCACGAGGTATACATCTTACGTATCTTGGCACAGGATGTATTTTCGAAGGCTATCCAGAAGGTGGGTTTAGTCCCGAAAGCGAGCCGAATTTTTTCGGCTCCAGTTACTCCATAGTCAAGGGCTTCACGGACCGCTTGATGCATCAGTTGCCTGTGTTAAATTTGCGTATACGTATGCCTATAACGGCAGAAGATCATCCTCGAAATTTCATCTCGAAGATCATCCGCTATGAACGCATTTGTTCCATGGATAACAGTATGTCGTACCTGCCTGATCTCTTGCCTGTTGCTATTAGAATGATGAAAGAATACCGTACAGGAACTGTAAATTTAGTGAATCCTGGACTAATATCTCATAACGAGATTTTAACAATGTATCGCGAAGCTGTTAATCCTGATTTTACATGGGTGAATTTTACCATAGACGAACAAGATCGTCTGTTGGCATCTCGTCGGTCTAACAATCTTTTAAATACGGACGAGATGGAGAGGATGGGTGTACCGAATATTAAAATCGCCGTGGCCAATGCTCTTCAAGGATTTAAAATTTAATGCCTACAGCAGCGTCGATAAATGTGGCACCAATTGTGTCTACGATATCAAGTAGATACTTTTTCTCTTGTTGACTGAAATGTTCCGAAGAACGGACAACATTTCTGGTAACGGATAACACGGTACTCTTTTTAGCGAGACCTACTATTGTCTTTTTGTCTGTCATGAACTTTACGGCATCTGAAATTAACGATACGATTATATCTGGCTTTACTTCTGTGGCACAGAGATGAAGGTTTGATATTTTTTCTGTTAAGAGAGTTGTTAATTGTTCTACGATCTCGGCAGAGACATCCGGTGTTACATTCTCGGAGGAAGATCGGCATACACACAGCTTGAATATTAAATTTTTTACCTTTTCTATGATCTCTTTAACCTTGGATTTGACTAACAGGATGGCATCGTTTCCGAACTCTACTAAAGAATCAACGACAGGGTCAGCGATAATATTTGTGAGATTTGTTACAGTTTCCTTTGCTTCTTTTGAAAGATCAGACGAAGCGATGACAAGATTCACGGCTTCCATAACAAGCGCCTTCTTTGCTGGACCTGTTAAATTTATATATTTTTCGGCATATTTGATACCATTTGCTATTAACTTAACGATGTCCGTAGGCGTATGAAAGCTAAATTTCAGATGATTTACAAGATCTTTAAGTTTAAGATCCTCGGTCGTTTCTGCGATCTGGTGCTGTTCTGTCGTTTCTGCGATCTGGTGCTGTTCTATCTTTTCCTGTTCAACTTCGTCAAGAATAACATCGGCAATCTGTTCTTCGGAAACAATTATTTCTAAAGGCACAGGTGCCTCTGCTAACATAGGTATATCAGGTAACGATTCTTCTGACATATATATTTAGCGATTAATTTATTTATGACATCTGCAGAGGAATCTTTCCTAACAAGTAATTTATTGTCTCTCTGTCGTAATAATTACGTCCTGGGTAATTTTCCAGCACAGAATCGATAATAGCCCCTACAACAATATCATTGAGATTCTTTAACGATTCTTTTGCGCTGGCCCAAAGATCAATAGTTGATATGACAATATCTATTGATTCTGTTACAAGTGTTTTCTTTGTAGCTTGAAATAAATATAAATTTAAATTTTCTACATATTCTACACCGCTGACAATCATATCAATAAGATCCTTCGGATTAGTGTATTTAGATTTCATGTGTTCGACCAAACCTGCTCGCTGTTCGTCTGATACTACGTCTTCTGGAATTGGAGGAGGCGGAGGAGGCGGTAAAACAATATCTATAGATGGGTCCGTTATCGTTGCACCAGATGGGTCCGTTATCGTTGCACCAGATGAGTCCGTTATCGTTGCACCAGATGAGTCTGTCATAATATAATTTTATGGTTAATTTATTTTGTTTTTCCTCGACACAAAAGAAATAATTAAAAGCAATACAATAATATTAAATAACAAAAATGTCGACCGAAGAAGATGTATTTCAAGGCCAAATTGGTATCGACCTCGGTACCACTTACAGTTGCGTTGCTTATTGGCAGGACGATCATGTAGAAATCATTCCCAATGAAAACGGAAGTAACACGACTCCGAGTTGGGTCTCCTTTGACGAAAGCGAGATTTTGGTAGGCGATTACGCCAAGAAGCAAGCTACTCGTAACCCAAGCGGGACGATTTTCGGTGTTAAGCGTCTTATGGGCAAGCGTTACTCGGACGATGATGTGCAGCAGGATCTGGATTCTTATCCTTACAAGGTTCACCCAGACAAGTATGATATTCCTACTATAAAGGTCAACTATAAGGGCGAAGAACGTTCGCTGAAGCCTGAGCAGATCTCCGCTCTTATTTTGGAGAAGATGAAGAATATCGCAGAAGCCAAACTCGGAAAGCGTGTTAAAAAGGCAGTCATTACTGTCCCTGCCTATTTCAACGATTCGCAGCGCACGGCCACGAAGAATGCTGCTGCCATAGCAGGACTGACATGCGATAAAATCTTAAACGAACCCACTGCGGCTGCTATGTGCTATGGTCTGAACCGCAAGGAGGACGATACGAAGATTTTGATTTTTGATTTAGGCGGCGGTACTTTCGACGTTTCTATCTTAAATCTCTGTGGCGGCATTTTCGAGGTTCTTTCAACTTCCGGCGACACGCATCTTGGCGGTGAGGATTTCGACAATATTATAATGGCGCGGCTTGTTGAAGAGTTTTGTCAGAAAAACGGTTTCGATAAAGATGCCGTTATAGCCGAAGTATCAGTGCAATCCGCCGGCCGAAAGCTTAAGTCAGAGGCCGAACTCGCCAAGAAGACGCTGTCTTCGTCTCTTTCGGCCACGATTGAGATTGATAATTTCTACGGTAATAAGCCGCTGGTATCTAAAATTACAAAGACCAAGTTCGAACTCTGGTGCGCTGCGATATTTCAGAAGTGCCTTGATCCGGTCAGACGCGCCCTGGAAGACGCGAAGTTGGACCGCGGACAGATTTCCGAAGTTGTACTTGTAGGCGGATCTACGCGCATTCCTAAGATCCAGGAAATGCTGAGTCAGTATTTTGGTGGAATACAGTTGAACAAGAGTGTTAACCCAGATGAAGCAGTGGCATACGGTGCGGCCATTCAAGGTGCAATTCTCTCGAAGAGCGATACGTCAGGGAAGACCAAGGAGCTACTGCTTTTGGATGTCACGCCACTATCCCTCGGTATCGTGTCCAAGGGCGGAGTTATGTCCAAGATTATTGAGCGCAACTCGCAAGTTCCAGTAAAGGAGTCCAAGGTTTACACAACGGTAGAAGATGGTCAAACTTCCGTAATGATCGAGATTTATGAAGGCGAGAGGCAATTTGCCAAGGACAATCATAAGATCGGCGATTTCGAGCTCGCAGGCATTCCAAAACAGGCCAAGGGCGCTGCGAAGATCGAAGTTATATTTTCAATTGACGGAAACGGCATTTTATCTGTCAAGGCCGTTGATCTTGCGTCGGGTACATTTAATGAGGTTCGGATTACCGATACGGCACGGTTATCTCCAGAGGACATTAGTCGCATGGTTAAAGAGGCAGACGAATTTCGTGCCGACGACGAGATTAAGAAGGAGTCGCTTCAGGCAAGATATGCCTTTGAGAAGGAGTTGGCATTTGTCCAGTCGTCGATTAATGACACGGGCTTGACTACAGACGATCAAGGAAATGTAATTGTAACCCAAGAGGAAATTATCTGGCTGAATGAATTTATTCTTAATAATCTGACATGGATTGAGGATAACGAGGACAGCCTTAGCAAGGAAAAGATAGAGCAGGCCGCGCGTCAGTTTACCATGGGAACTAAGGCAGTTATGAGCAAGATTTATGCTCGCAAGAAGCAGCTTGATATGGCTAACCAGTATAGAATGAGAGATAACGAAACTGACAACTTAACGGAAGCAGAGCAGCAAGCAGCGGCAGACAAGGCCTTTTCAAAGTAAATTAATCGGTTCATTGGCTAACCGGCTAATCAGATAATCATTTAATCGACTCGTTAACTTCGCGACTTAGATATTTTTAACCTTTAACCATTAGTAATAATGGCTTCTGGCATCAGAATCGCTGTACCGTTACAGACAACTTTAGATAATCTATCATACTTATCAGCTATCCAAAATAACGAAAAGTTTTTCTTCAGTGAGCGTTCTTATATTAAGGCGGGAGAATGGTCAATGTCTCGCTTACGACGTTTTTGGAAGAACGAGACGCTTGCCCATCAGATTCCGATAATCCGCAATATTGTCGACGCCGCTCTTGATTGCTTTAAGACCTATAGACATGATTGTCATTTCTCGCGCCTTTTGTTCTTGTTCCATCGTGCCAGAGACGGAGTGTGTAATCTAAGAAATACTTATACTTTAGAGGGCGTAAACGTAACAGATCTTGAAACCATCATATATATGATGAATACACAACTTGATCAGATAACACCAGATGAATATAAGGCCGCCGGTGTTTCATGAAAAAAATTTTCTCCGAGTATTATATAAATGACAGGAGGACTTATGCAGCTTGTAGCTTATGGCGCCCAGGATATCTATTTAACCGGAAACCCAATGATTACCTACTTTAAGGTAGTTTACCGCCGCCACACGAACTTCGCTATGGAGTCGATCCAGCAGACGCTCAACGGCTCTGTTGGCTGGAATAACCGCGTCACTGCCCTGATCTCGCGTAACGGCGATCTCATCAGCGGCATGACGGTCGAGGCTACGCTCCCTAATATTGCCACTACGGCAACAGCCGCCCGTAATGCCAGATGGACCAACGATGTTGGCCATTTCCTCATGTCGCAGGTAGACATTGAGATTGGTGGCCAGCTCATTGATCGTCACTACTCGGACTGGCTCGAGATCTGGGCTCAGCTCACCGTCCCAGCGTCGAAGAAGCTCGGTTACCGCTGGATGATTGGTCAGGACGCTGTAACGGCAGCTGGCCTTGTTAATACTCCTGGGGCTGGAGATGCCAACGCTTCAACCGGCGCTTCGTTACAGGGCGGTGTTGTATCAGCTGGCAATGTTCAGACACTTACTGGCCGTAAGATCTACGTTCCTCTCCAGTTCTGGTTTTGCCGCAACGTCGGTCTGGCTCTGCCACTGATTGCTCTTCAGTACCACGAGGTCAAGGTAAACATCACGTTTGCCCCGTCTTCAGAGTTGGCTTTTGCGTTGAATACAGGAAATAACGCAACTACCGCCGACATTACTGTATCGCCTCTTACTGATGTCACGCTCTGGGTCGATTACATTTACCTCGACACTGACGAGCGTCGCCGCTTCGCTCAGGTCTCGCACGAGTACTTGATTGAGCAGCTCCAGATGAACGTCGACACATACACCGCTGCGCAGTCGAACAAGTCTGTTAATCTTACATTCAACCACCCTGTAAAGGAGCTGGTATGGGTTTGCGCTGAAACAGTTTCACGTGTAGGTGGCACAGCCAACGGCAACTTCGTTATCCCCAACACATCGCGTTACGTCTTGGGTACAGACGAGCTCACGGCCAAGGACAATTTCGCTGGTCCTTCGACAAACGGTAGCAACCCCGTTCTTAACGCTAAGCTGCAGCTCAACGGCCAGGATCGCTTCGCCCAGCGCGATGGTAACTACTTTAGCCGCGTTCAGGCTTACCAGTGCCACACGTGCATCCCGGACTCGCCTGGTGTTAACGTCTACTCGTTCGCCCTGAAGCCCGAGGAGCACCAGCCATCTGGCACGTGCAACTTCTCGCGTATCGATAACGCTAAGCTCGTTGTATCGTTTGCTGCTGCCGCTGGCGCCGCTACAACAGGTACAACTGGTGGCACGATCACCGTTTTCGCCACGAACTACAACGTTCTGCGCGTCATGTCGGGTATGGGTGGTCTTGCCTACTCGAACTAAACGGTTAAACGGTTAAACGATTAACAGGTTAACCTTAAAGAATAAGATTTAATATTCATTTACTGCTTAAAAATGAATACTACATCACGCATAACAATACAACACGAATAACCATACATTACGAATAACCATACATCGCTAACATAACAAACCTTAACATGGGTACGCAAGGCTACGTCGTTTTCCGTTACATCGGCATTTACTATATCTTCTACAACAGCCACGACTCATATTTTAGCAACCTGGGGCAAAATTTTACCAATGAGATTAACGAACTTTTGCTAGATAAGGAGCAATGGAATGCCTTAAAATATAAGTTACTGCGGATCCCGCTGCATCCAAATACATTTACTGACGGAGAGGCAACTTATTATGTCGACTACATTAGCAGCTTTCAGTACATGACATCATACGAGGAGCAGTATTATGCAGAGTATGTATACACGCTCGATATGGATAATAACGAGTTCATAGTTAACAAGCACGGAGAGCGCGTTGTATTTAAACTCAAGTTTGACGGTCAATTGCCGCATGATCTTGAAGAATGGTGGAGCCACAAGAATGACCAATTATCGGAAAGCGCAGATGAGGCAGACGACGAAAAGATTCGTATTCTTGAAGCACAGATTAAGAATTTAAGTTAATAGATGGATAAAATATTTATCTATTAATATAATGCCGCGTTCTTCACGTCGTCCTTCTCCTTTGAGTTTATTCGTTGATCGTATTTTGCATAGGTATCCAAAGAACGAACAACAAGTTAAAACTAAAACCAAACTCGAAGCTAAAACCAAAGAAACCAGAGAAACAACTCAAAAACCTCAAATCGGTCAAGGCAAAAAGAACGCGTTCCGGAAAAAAGTCTAAATCCGGAACATTATCTGTTTAAAATGGTGCCAATTCGGCAATCTTGTCTGCGTTGTAGCCATCGGCGTTCTCGTTGAAGCCGGCTACTAAAACACCAGCTCCGTAGTCGCTGCTTACCATCTTATACGGAACCTGAAACGGAGCCTGTACCTGCTGGCCGCCAGCTGTCTGGAGGGCTTGTACGAGACCGCCTCCGCACATGTCAGGCTCTCCGCCCTTCTGTTCACCCTCGCCGCCGACAAGCTGAAAGCCGAGTCCGAACCCGGCGCCATGGCGAGCACCAGCCGCCGTTAAAGGCGCAAACATATCAAGAAGTATAAATACAGCAGTTGCGCTAATAGTCAAAAGAAAAACTTCGCCAACGGATGTTTTACCATGCGAAATAATGGTCGTGGCCAAAGCAACGGCCAGACCCTCTAAAATATACTTGATGACATTTATCATTATATATGTGATAGAGAAAAAAATTTTGTGGGTGGGGAACCAAGTGGGGAACCTAGGTTCCCCACAGCCCCTCCTACACGAGAGAATTCCCCATAGCCCCTCCTACACGAGAGAATTCCCCATAGCCCCTCCTACACGAGAGAATTCCCCATAGCCCCTCCTACACGAGAGA
>JACCDO010257277.1_pt1 | contig 58915 bp, 52 predicted proteins | sample 7446101 | NCBI WGS metagenome assembly JACCDO01 (sample SAMN15323440, study PRJNA562643) | freshwater metagenome | isolation source: river surface water | place: USA:Blue River Watershed | collected 2017-08-16 | reverse complement strand
TTGATTAAGCAACAAAACCTTCGTAGTTGGCTTTTTCAGTATCACTTAATAAATAGTCTGCTGGGACTAATAATTCAGGATTTCTAAAGGTAATCGTAGCCTCATAGACTTTATCGTTTCCCGAAGCACTGATACTAATTTCACCTTCGCTTGTGCTGGTGGTGAAGGAGATAACCACATCTAAATCAGTAGGAACAAATCCAACAGTATCTTCAAAACTTGCTAAATCAAGGAAGTTACCAACGGGTAAGGTGTAAACTTTAACGTCTTGGGTTTCAGGTTGACCACCGATGATAAGGTTGGTTGCTTGGTTATTAATAATGGACTTTGTTTCTTCGGATAAAACAGAATTGGCGGTTTCAACCGCAGTATCAAACATATCAAATGAATCGGCTTCAAAAGCATCAAAGACTTTGTCAACTTGGTTTGGGGTGTTGGCAAATTCTCGTTTAGCAAACAAACCACCTGCAGCATAGTCATAAATGACAGTAAGGGTTCTTGTGGTCTCGACACCTTCATTTGTTTCAGGTGAAACGGCCACTAGTTTGATACCGGTTCCGAAAAGGTAAACTTCATAGCTTGTTGTTTTACCATCTACTGAAAGCACCGCTTCAACTTCAAAGTTAGATGTGATTCTATTTTGATTATCGAGGGTTGGGAAGTAAAGATCATTCATCGTGTTAAAGACATCAGAAAAGTACGTTTGAGGCCCTAAGCAGCCTGCTAAGACTAGACTTGTAGCGAAGAGAGGTAATAATTTTGTTGTTTTCATGGTGGTTCTCCTTTACCATTGTGCGCCGACTTATTCATTAAAGCACATTTACTAAACAATTAAATAAAAAATTTTCTTGGTAATCCAAGAAAATTGTATATAAGTTGGCGCTGGTAGCACATTCAATGAGAGCGGATCATATGCCGATCAAGGAACGAGAATGGTGATGAACAACCATTCATACCAGGCATACATATTAAACCACAAAGAGTTGGAAAGTGCCAGAAAGATGCTGGGAAGTTTGTGTGGGGACTGATTTAGGGCAACTAACTGTTGCGTTAAATTTAATAGTCACGTGATTAAAAACTTGTTAAAATGATTTTATTATTTGGAGGAATTTTATGATTTCTAAGAAGTTAGCGAGCGCATTGCTTCTTGAAGCAACCGCATTTGGAGCAGATTTTGCTGAAGTTTATTTAGAAGATACCTTAAGTTCTAACGTTTCCATGGAAAATGGGAAGATTGAAGAACGTGTATCAACGAATGGTTTTGGTGTTGGTATTCGTGTCTTAAAAGGATTACAAAGTGCCTATGGATATACATCAGACCTTTCAAAAAAGAGTTTGACGAAGTTAGCCCAAGATGTGGCAAAAGCTTTTTCAGGTCCGCGTGTATTAACCCCGGCACCTTTAGAAAAAGTAAAAGTGAAAGAAATCACTAACTTATCATCGCAACCAATGGAAACCATTTCGGTCAAACAAAAAATTGATTTACTAAAAATGGTGAATGATACCATGGCTAGTTTTGATAAGCGAATTGTTAGAACCAATGTATACCTTTCAGATATGGTCAAACAAGTCACAATCTTTAACACATTGGGTCGATATGTTGAAGATACTCGTCGCCGCGCAAGACTCTATATGATCGCGGTTGCTGCAGAAAATGGAAAGATTGAAAATTTCGGTGAAGGTCCAGGTGCAAGTGACGGATTTGATTTCTTTACGACAAAAATTAAATTAAAAGAAATGGCAATTGAAACTGCCAAGAGCGCCATCTCATTACTCGGAGCCGCAGAATGCCCATCCGGTAAGATGCCTGTTGTGATTGGTAATGGTTTTGGTGGGGTTATTTTCCACGAAGCGTGTGGTCACCCATTTGAAGCCTCATCAGTCTCGAAAAAACTTTCTGTCTTTTGGGATAAACTTGGTAAACAAGTGGCAAATCCCATCGTCAACGCTGTTGATGATGGCACCATTCCATTTGGTTGGGGTTCAACGAACGTTGATGACGAAGGTTTCCCAGCACAAAAAGTACAATTAATTAAAAATGGTGTTTTAAATAGTTTCATGATTGATCAATTTAATGGTCGTCGGATGAAAGCCGAACAAAACGGTCACTCAAGAAGACAAAATTATAAATTTGAACCAACCTCACGGATGACCAATACCTATATTGAAAACGGTCCTCATACAGTCGATCAAATTATTGCAGCGACTCAATATGGTTTATATGCAAAGAAAATGGGTGGGGGTTCTGTGAATCCCGCCACTGGTGAATTTAACTTCACTGTTTCAGAAGGCTATATGATTCGAAATGGCAAAATCGCTGAAGCTGTTAAAGGTGCGGCATTGGTTGGTAAGGGTGATGAAACCTTAGCAAAGATCGACATGGTCGCCAATGACTTAGCAAGAGCCCAAGGGATGTGTGGTGCTGCTTCTGGTAGCATCCCAACCGATGTGGGGCAACCAACCATACGCGTGACCGAAATCACTGTTGGTGGTCGTCGAGGAGGACAATAACATGGCAAAGTTTGATGCATATTTTGCGTTAGCAAAAGAAAAAGGTGTTGAAGTTTTAGAACTTTATTATTCACGTGCAAAGTCTTTAAGTTTTAAATTATATAATGCTCAAATTGAAGGTTATAAGCTTTCCGAAGATATCTCACTCTATGCCCGTGGTATTTACAAAGGTAAGATTGGATATGCTTCTACTGAAAAAATGGGTAAGGAAACGCCAGCATTCTTAATTAATGAAATTATGACCAATGCGGGAACCGTCACCAAAGATGAATTGGCGATTATCTTTAAGGGTTCAGATAAATATAAAAAGAAAAAAGTCTATAACCCAGCCATCGCCGAACTTTCGATTGATGTGAAAAAGAAAAACTTATTTGAAATTGAACGTAAATTAAAAGCCGCAGATAAGCGAATTGCCCAAGTTGATGCTTGCAGCTATCAAGAACGTGAATCAGAAGCGATGTTACTTAACTCCTATGGTCTCCAACTCAAGCGTAAAAGTAACTACTATTATTACTATGCTGGTGTCCTTGCGATCCAAGGTGAAGAACGTAAGAGCGAAGGCGATGTGCATTTCTCAAATGATCCAACCACTTTTAATGTGGACAAATTTGTGAATAAAATTGTTGGTAAAGCTTTAATCAAATTTGGTGGTACACAATGTGCTTCTAAAGATTACAAAACGATTTTAGATAAAGAAGTTGTCGCTGATTTACTGTCAGCCTATTTAGACAATGCATCTGCAGATGAAGTCCAAAAGAAAACATCGTTAATGATTGGTAAACTCAATCAACCCGTGGCAAGTAAAAAAGTCACCGTTATGGAAATGCCTCTAAAGAAAAATGCTTTCTTTACGTATTTTGATGATGAAGGTGTGGCGACATACAACAAAACAGTTGTCAAAAAAGGTGTCTTACAAACTTATTTCCACAACTTGAACACAGCTCATAAAGATGGTGTACAAACCACAGGAAACGGTTACCGCTCAGGTGGTAAAGTTGGCATTGGTTTCCAAAACATCGTCTTAAAAGCCGGAAGAAAATCACTTGATGAACTCTTTGCAAAAATTGGCGAAGGGGTTTATATCACGGAAGTCATGGGTGTTCATGCTAGTTTAAATCCAACCTCAGGAAACTTCTCCTTACAAGCGAATGGTTTCATGATTGAAAACGGAAAGCGCAGCACCCCATTAACGTTAATTACCGTTGCCGGTAACTTAATGGATATGTTTATGAACGTTAAAGAAGTCGCCAGTGATAATGAATTATTATCCTCTGGTTACGACGTACCAAGCTTATTCATTAAAAAACTTACCGTTTCCGGTAAGTAAACGAAACCAACAGGATGCTATCAACCAACCTATTCTTTCTTAGGTTGGTTTTTTCTTTGGTTCAAAAGATAGATCATCAAAAATGAAACAAGTGTGGAGAATCCACTGCCGATGACGGAATAAATGATAAGAACAATTCCGATTAAATCGCCCCAACTACCAGGTGTTTGTGAAGCAGAGACCATGATAATTAACGCAAATGTCACACCTAACATTAGGATTCCGAGATTGGGAAGAAGAGAAAGGACTAATTTTTTTGTTGTTTTATAAATTCGATAAACTAAAAATTGAACACCAACAAATAACCCGACTGCAATGAGTAAACCTAATAAGTCTTCCATTGATCATATCTCCTTTATTATTTTTTACTTGTTGGTTTAAGTATAACGTACATTAATAATGAGGCACCGCTTGAGATGAGTGTCGTAATCACGGTGACCATTAATAAAATAATGAATCCTAATCCCGCCCAACTACCTGGTTCACCTTGCGCGACAATCAATCCAATCACAGAGAACAAAACGCCAACACCTAAGAGAATAAGATTACCATACAAAACAAATTTGAATTGGTATGTTTTCTTCAAACGAAGGTAAATGAACGTTTGGGTGATGGCAATTAAAATACCAGGAGCAAGAAAAGGAATAAAGTTTTGAATAATGGACATAGATTCAACTCCCTGTAATGAAAATTATAAACGAATTAAGAAAATCGCCAAGAAGGATTTTTCTTCTTCACTAACTTTAATACTCGATTAAACAATATCGATTCAGCAGCTTTTCTGCCTGATTCATGAATCCTTTTGATGGAAATGTTTTGTCTTTCGAAAGTGTAGCTCGCTTCTGAATAGGATTCTTCAATCATGCCTGCAACGTATAAATACGTGCTGAGGGTGATCATATTCGTATCATTACTTAAATATTTTCGTTGTTTGGAATCAAGTTTGTAATAGTGAGTTTTTGCTGCTGTGGGTTTGGCTTTCATAAAATAGATAAAGGTTTGAAGCATCAAGATTTTTTGTTGAAGGGTTTCACCAAGACGAGGTGAAGTTGAAACAAACTTTAAATCTTTTTCTGCGGTTTGATAATCTTCATCAACAAGAGCTTGATAAATTTTATGAAAATAAATTTGAATGGTTAGGTTGTTAAGCTCTTTACCAACTTGAAATGGTTGTGGGTCTTTGCCTTCTTTATAGGCTTTTTCAATACGTTGTAATTCAACATAAGCAACGTTACCTTGGGTTGTGGTTAAGGTTGCTAATCGATATCCATCTGTGACGGTGTCGAGTTTAAATGGCATAAAATTATAAATCATTAACATACCGCCAACCGCTACAACCACAATGGACGCGTATCGACCCCATTGAAGTTCGTTGAAGAAAAGATATGCAATCAATAAAGCGAGAACGATTTCGATCAGATAAACAATTAAACCACCCCATAAAAATAATCGAGGTCTAATTTTTTTTGCTTTGGGTATGACGGTGGTTTCACCCGTTAATCCTTCATATGGTTGAAAGCGTAAGCGAAAACCATCTTTGGTTCTCACAAAGGCTAAACCTAAAAAGTTTACCGTGTTAATGGCATAACCACCCGCGAGCGCTCCTAAGATGTGACCTACTTCTAGAGAAATGACATTGATGATAAATGCTCCAAAGATGGTAACAATCGCATAACCATATTGAGAAATGCCGTTAATGCCAAGGGTGGTAAAGGCTGGAGCAATGATGTTAACACCAACAAAAATTGCAATAGCAATCATCACACCATACACAATCAACGTGAGTAATTCTTCTTTTTTCATTTTTATTATTTTAACACTTTCAATTTATGGAGTGATAGAGCTGGGTTGCCACAATTGATAATGTTGTTCAATGTCTTCCCACACGAGTCCTCGTAATGTTGCTTGCAATTCATAGTTTTCGTCTGCGGTTTCAAACGCACTTCCAAGATAAACCTGGAGTTTGAATGCATATTCACCTTCAGCAAGTTTACGAATCGTAAGCGTGCGATTGGTTAATGAGACATCACCATGAAAAGGAAATCCAAAGGGTGCTTCGTTGCGTTCGAACGCGCTCCATTGTTGGAGAAATGTGGTCATTGGACCCATGGTGAGTGCCTGTTTAAAATTGTCTTGTGTACGAATGGTTTCAAACTTTTGATCTTGTGCACCAAAGAAACCACTCGGATAGGTTTCGTCACGAATTTCATAAATTGTCGTCGCATCAGCATAAAGTTGATAGGAAACATCAACAGGAATTGTGATTTCTGTTTGAAAGGTTTTGTTCTTCTGCCATTGTCCCAATGTTACAAAGTTAGGATATCGAAACAAGGTTGAGTTTTCTTCTTCAACAAAATTATTGAACCAGTAATAATCAGATCCAAAATAAACATGACTTAAGTCACGATGTTTACGCGTTACTTGAACTTGATTAAACCGTTCATCGCTTATTTGTAAGCTTTCTAACACCGTCAAAGCTGCTTGATCTTCAATGGTTTGATAAAGGTCTAGAGAGGATAATGTTGAAGGAATGGTTGGTGTTTGGTTGGAAAAACTAATGACTTGGTTTTCAAAATTGCCTTCAACCGCGTCTAGAACCGCATATGGGGTTACAACATTTTCGATGGTAGGAAAATTAAATTCAGATAGGGGTAACTCACTTAAAGGTGACAATTCAACAGTTTGATAAAGGGTTTGTGTCATGGTTTCCCTTAAGATGGTTCTTCCATTAATAGAGGGGTTAAAATCTTCGTTTGGAATGGGAATAGAGGACACTGGGCTTGAATTCATGCTTGAAGAATTGGTTTGTCTACAACCACTTAAAACAAGAAAGATAATGGGTAAATATAGCTTTTTATTCATGTCGTTTCTTTTGAAAATATTGTTTTAATAATGTTTGCGATTCTAGGGATAAAACATCTGATTGAATGATCGGTTGGTGTTGTAATCGAGGAATTTTGTGTATGTGTAATTGTGATTCGATTGCACCACTTTTTTCGTCTTTTACTGCATACACGATTCGATCAATCCGACTTTGAATCAGTGCGCCCGTACACATCATGCATGGTTCTAAGGTGACATAAAGTGTGCACCCTTGTAATCGCCAGCTTTGAAGGTGTTGACTCGCTTCTGCCATCGCGATTAATTCGGCGTGTGATGTAACATTCTTTTGTTTTTCTTTAAGATTGTGACCGCGACCAATGATGTTGTTTTGATAGACGACAATTGCACCAACAGGCACTTCATCGATGTCAAAAGCAAGCTTGGCTTCCGCCAACGCTTCTTTCATCCAGTGTTCGTCACTGAATGGAGTGGATGATGGCTTATTTTTGTTTGCCAATGACCGTTAAACCGCCCATCCAAGGAACAAGGACATCGGGGATTTTCACATCGCCATTCGCTAATTGATATTGTTCTAAAATTGCAGGTACAATACGCGAGGTCGCAAGAGCTGACGCATTGAGGGTGTGAGCAAATTTTGTTTTTTGGGTGAAAGGATCTTTATAACGAATCTTACCTCTTCTAGCTTGATAATCGCGAGCATTTGAAACCGAAGAAACTTCTTTATAAATATTTAAGGAAGGGATGTAGACTTCGATATCGTAGGTTCTTGCCATCGAATGAGAACAATCACCAGCAGCAAGTTTAGAAACACGGAAGTGTAAACCAAGTTTTTCCACTAAGGAAGAAGCTTTGGCGACTAATTCAAGGAACATCGCTGGGCTTTGTTCTTCTCGTGTATATTGAACAAGTTCAACTTTGTTAAATTGGTAACCACGAATCATCCCCCGTTCTTCGCTTCGGTAACTACCAGCCTCATACCGGTAGCAAGGTGTATAGGCAAAATATTTCTTTGGTAATTGGGAACCTTCTAAAATTTCATCACGGTGAAGATTAACTAAACCGGTTTCAGCGGTCGGTAATAAAAATTTTTCTGGTTCTGTTTTCTTTAACCAAAAAACATCATCTTTGAACTTGGGAAATTGACCTGCAGTTAAGCCGGATTCATAGTTTAATAAGTGTGGTAAAAGCACCATTTCATAACCATCTTTAAGGTGTTCACTCATGAAAAAGTTAAGCAATGCCCATTCTAGTTGAGCTCCCAAACCGCGATAAATCCAAGTACCTGCACCCGATATTTTTGCAGCACGTTGGTAATCAATGATGCCTAGGTGTTCTGCAATCTCAACATGATCTTTAATTTTAAATGTGAATTTGGGTTGTTTACCAACAATACGAATGGCTTCGTTGTTTTCCTTGCCACCTTCTTTAAGATCTTCGTCTGGGAGGTTTGGTAACTCAAGTAAAAAGTTTTCAATTTTAATTTCTAAAGCTTTTAGTTCTTGTTCTTTTCCTTGAATTGATTGATTGAGTTGTTTGACTTGTGAAAAAATGGCTTGGACATCACGGCCTGCCTTTTTCGCTTCAGGAACAGAGGCAGAAAGTTTATTGGCTTCAGCTTTGACTTGTTCGACGTCTAATAGTAATTGTTTACGCAATTGAGCGTCTTGAAGCAAACCATCAAAGTTGACGGTGAAGCCTTTTTTTGCAAGTAATGAAACAACTTTTTGTGTTTGATCTTTGATGAGTTGGAAATCAAGCATAGATTAGGCCTCCGCTTCTTCGTCGTCATCCCCTTCATCTGTATCTGGGGTTTCTGGTTCATTAGGATTATCGAGTTCAACGGTTTCAACTTCTTCAGTTGGTTCTTCTAGACTTGGTTCGACTATCGCAATCGAAGAAACGAATTCTTTTTCCCCTAAACGAATTAATCGCACGCCTTGTGTGGATCGAGCAATAACGCGAACTTGTGTTAAGGAAATACGGATGATAACACCCGCTTTGGTGACCACTAATAAATCTTCATCACCATTCGCTGCTTTTAAGGCAATGAGGTTTCCGTTTTTATCGGAAGCTTTAATTGTATTCACACCTTTCGCACCGCGCTTGGTTTGACGATATTCTTCAAAGGCTGTCATCTTTCCAAACCCTTTATTGGTAACAACAAGAATATATTTACCTTCTGAAGTTGTGGAGACACCAATTACTTTGGCACCTTCAGCTAACTTCATACCGCGTACACCTGCAGCCGTTCTTCCCATATCGCGGACATCACCTTCTGGGAATGTCACCATCTTACCGGTTGACGAAGCAAGACTGATTAACAAGGTTCCTGTGGTTTGTTTGACATCAAGGAGCATATCGCCTTCTCGTAATGAAATGGCAATCTTACCGTTTTGACGGATGGATTCAAATTCTTTAATTTCTGTGCGTTTGACAACACCTTTTTCAGTGATAAAGAATAAGTAGTGACCTTGGGTGTATTCATCAACAGAAATAATGGATTTAATCGTTTCTTGTTTTTCTAAACTTAATAAGTTCACAACTGGAATGCCTTTGGCAGTTCTGGCAAATTCAGGAATTTGATAACCGCGTAAGCGATATACTTTTCCTAAATTTGAGAAGAATAAAATATCAGTGTGGGTTCTAGCGTTCACGATAATCGACACAATGTCGTTTTCATTTAAACCCGCACCTTTGACACCGCGACCACCTCGGTTTTGTGTACGGAACACTTCTGGTAATTGTCGTTTGATGTAACCATTTTGTGTCATCGTAATCACAATATTGGTTTCTGGGATGAGATCTTCATCTTCGATGGATGAGAGATTATCGGAAATGTCGGTCATGCGATTGTCACCAAATTTATCGGCAATCACATCCAAATCAGTAAGAATGACATCAATCACCATTTGACGATTTCCAAGAAGTTGTTTGTAATACGCAATATTCTTTTCGAGTTGTAATTTTTCGTCTTCTAGTTTTTGCTTTTCTAATCCCGTTAATCGTCTCAGTGGCATATCTACGATTTCTTTAGTTTGTCTTTCGGATAGATTAAACCGTTTTGAAAGTGTGGTTCTTGCTACATCAATGTTGGCAGACTTCTTTAAAATATCGACAATCGCGTCGATATTATTAATGGCAACTAAATAACCATTGACGATATGAATGCGGTCTTCGGCCTTGGTTAATTGATAACGTGTTCTTCTTTCCACGACTTCAATTTGGTGATCAAGATAATGTTGAATCATCGACTTTAGAGATAGAACTTTGGGTTGACCATTCACGAGAGCGAGATTAATAATCCCAAAACTCACTTGAAGTTGGGTGTGTTTATAAAGTTGATTCAATAACACTTCAGGAATAATATCCCGACGAACTTCAATGACAACGCGAATTCCGTTTTTATTAGATTCATCGCGAATATCGGTGATGCCTTCAATGACTTTATTTCTCACTAAATCAGCGATGGTTTCAATCATCGAGGCTTTATTTACTTGGTAAGGAATTTCTTTGACGATAATGCGCTTCTTACCATTTTCAAATTCTTGAATATCCACTTTAGAACGAATCACAAGTGAACCAGTTCCGGATTCATAAGCTTGACGAATACCGGCTTTACCAAGGATCATCCCGCCCGTTGGGAAGTCAGGACCTTGGATATGATCTTGCATTAACTCTAAAACATCAATATTAGGATTTTTGGAGTAAGCTTTAATCGCACTGACGACTTCTCTTAGATTGTGGGTTGGCATATTCGTCGCCATCCCAACGGCAATACCTGATCCACCATTCACTAGTAAATTAGGAAAACGGGAAGGTAAAACAACGGGTTCTTTTTCAGTGCCGTCATAGTTATCGACAAAGTCGACTGTTTCATCATCGATGTCTTTAACCATTTCCATCGCCATCTTCGCCATTCTTGCTTCGGTATAACGCATCGCGGCCGCTTCATCACCGTCGACTGAACCAAAGTTACCATGACCATCAACAAGCGTATAACGCATGGAGAAGGGTTGTGCTAAACGCACAAGGGTAGAATAGATTGCTTGGTCACCATGAGGGTGAAATTTACCCATCACGTCACCAACGATACGAGCTGATTTCTTATAAGGTTTGTCGGATTGCATTCCTAATTCGTTCATCCCAAAAATAATCCGGCGATGCACAGGTTTTAAACCATCACGCACATCAGGGATTGCACGAGAGACAATGACGGACATCGAGTAGTCTAAAAAAGCAGTCCGTACTTCGTTAGAAATATCGACGTCTTTTAAACCGGCTTCAATCCCTTCTTGGATGACACCTTCAACTTTTGGATCTTTATTATCTGCCATACACCTTCTCCTTAAATATCCAAGTTCTTGACGAACTTAGCATTCTTTTCAATAAAGTCGCGACGTGGTTCAACGTTTTCACCCATCAAGGCATCAAACACCGAATCTGCTTCAATGGCATCTTGTAAGGCTACTCTTAACATCTTGCGGGCTTTAGGATCCATTGTGGTTTCCCATAATTGATCAGCATCCATTTCCCCTAAACCTTTATAGCGTTGGAATGGATAACCTTCTGGAAGATTCAATTGTTTTTTAATTTGAGTCAATTGACCATCGTTGTATGCGTAATAAGCCTTTTGGTGATACTCAACTTTGTATAGAGGTGGTTGGGCAATGTAAACATATCCCGCTTCGATAAGGGGTCTCATGTAACGGAAGAAGAATGTTAATAATAAGATACGAATGTGACTGCCGTCGACGTCAGCGTCGGTCATAATCACAATCTTGTGATACCGGGATTTGCTGACATCGAATTCAGGAAGAATACCAGCGCCAATCGCTGTAATTAAGTTACCGATTTCAGTGTTAGCAAAAATTTTCTTTAATTGTGCTTTTTGGACGTTGAGGATTTTTCCTCTTAACGGAAGGATGGCTTGGGTTTCACGATCACGACCATTTTTTGCAGAACCACCAGCAGAGTTACCTTCAACGATATACAACTCAGAGACAACTGGATCTTTGCTTGAGCAGTCTGCTAATTTTCCTGGTAAGGTTGATAAATCAAGCGCTCCTTTGCGACGAATGTTTTCTTTGGCATTTCGGCTCGCGATACGAGCGTCGGCTGCCAATTGGACCTTGTCCATGATGATTTTAGCGAGCTTAGGATTTTCCATCATGAAGCGGTGGAGTTGATCACCAACAATATTTGAAACAATCTTTCTAACTTCAGCGTTACCCAATTTGGTTTTGGTTTGACCTTCGTATTGTGGGTCTCTATGCTTAACAGAAATAATCGCAGCCATGCCTTCACGAATGTCATCACTGGTGAAGTTTTCTTCACTTTCTTTGAGCATTTTTTGTTCGCGAGCATATTGATTAATAATCCGCGTTGTTGCTAAACGGAAACCTTCTTCGTGGGTTCCACCTTCGTGGGTGTGAATGTTGTTGCAAAAGGAATAAACACTTGGGTTATAACCGTTGTTATATTGAAGGGAAATTTCAGCAAAGATATTATCTTCGCTACCATAACAAAAGATCACTTCAGGGAATAATGGTTCTTTGTTTTTGTTAATGTATTGAACGTATTCTTTAATCCCGCCTTCGTAATAAAATTCTTCTTTAACTTCATTTTCTCCGCGAACATCTGAAATGGTTAAACGTAAACCACCGTTTAAATAAGCCATTTGTCTTAACCGGTCGCGAATCGTTTCAAAATGATAAACTTGGGTTTCTGTAAAAATAGTTGGGTCGGCAAGGAATGTAACAGTTGTTCCTGTGCGATTACTTTTTCCAATTTCTTTGACTGGTTCTAAAACTTTTCCACCATTGCCAAATTTAATGCGATAAATTTTGCCATTACGATATACATCAGCAATCATCGATGACGATAGAGCGTTGACAACAGAACCACCAACACCGTGGAGACCACCAGAAACTTTATAACCGCCGCCTTCTCCAAACTTACCACCAGCGTGTAAAACGGTATAAACCGTTTCTAGTGCTGGTTTACCGGTTTTAGCGACGATATCAACTGGAATACCTCGACCATCATCCTTAACTGTGACGGATCCATCTTTGTTTAAGGTGACGTCGATATTTTTTGCATAACCTGCAAGTGCTTCGTCAACTGAGTTATCTACGATTTCCCAAACAAGATGATGTAAACCTGCTACCGACGTGGTACCAATATACATTCCAGGTCTTTTTCTGACCGCTTCTAAACCTTCAAGTACTTGAATACTCGAAGCGTTATATTCTGTTTTGACTTTTTCGCGTTCTTTTTCTTCCGCAAGTTCGCGAATCACTTTTTCTTCTTTGGTTTCTTTCATCATTAAGCCCTCCTTTGGATTTGGCTGTTTTGAATGTTGTAGATAGTCGCTGGCGAGTCTAGCATATGGGTTGTGGTAATGAAGACTTGTTGTAGTTTTTGTAAGAATTGAAGTAATCGTTTCTGTGTCGGTTCATCTAATTCACTAAGGACATCATCGAGTACAATAATCGGTCTTAATGCTTGATCCTCGACGAGGAAGTAAGGTGCGATTTTTAAGGCAATGGCAGCTAGCCTATTTTCACCTTGGGACCCATAACTGGCGATGGTTTGTTGGTTGTAGATTGCCACAAAGTCTTCGCGTTGGGTTCCTAGTTGTGTTGTTTTTCTGCGAATGTCTTCTTCTAGTTTGTTCGCAAATAAGAGCGTTGCTTCTTTGAAGAAATCTTGTTGCGGATTCACATACGGGACATATTGAAGTCGGATATCAATCGGTGCACCTTTGACAGCGCTTGTAATCTTACTGATGACTTTGTTGATGCTTTCAATATAAGAGTGCCGTGCGACCACAATGGGATAACTTGCTTCAATCAGTTGTTTCGTTAACACCGCTAAATGTTGCCGATTGGGTTGAGATCCTTTTAACAATAGATTGCGTTCATTCAACAATGCTTCGTATTGACTCAATTGTTGTAAGTACCCTTCTTGGTGTTTGCTAATGTGTGTATCAAGGAACTTTCTTCTCACCTTGGGTAAATCATCAAACAACATCACATCCCTTGGTTCAAAAAATAAAACGTGGATGACTTTAGAAAGTTCTGATAATTTTTTCACAGGTTTTTGATTGAGAAGAATTTTTTTACCTTGAGGGGTGATCACGATTTCTAAGGTTTGTTTTCGACCTTGTAAATCAATCACTGCTTTCACCTTTGCAAAAGGTTGACCTTTTTGTAATAAATCTTGGTCATCACTCGTGCGAAATGATCGCGCAAGCGATAGATAATGAATTGCTTCCGCAAGATTGGTTTTTCCTGCACCATTTTTTCCAAGAAAAACATTGAGTTGTGGATCAAAGGTTAATTGAATATGTGAATAAGAACGGTAGTTGACCAACTCTAGACGTTGAACCGTCATAAACCTTTGATTGTAATCAGGCGTTTTTGCACCATGATTTGATCCCCAGGATAGAGTTTGCGCCCTCGGCGTTGTTCCGGTTGCTGGTTAACTTGGATTGGGTTTTGGTTTAAAAATGATTTAATTTGGCCCCCAGTTTCAATCAACCCGATTATCTTCATTAATTGCCCCAATTGGATATACGGGGTGTGAATGACAATTTCCGATTGAGTCGATTCTTTTTCCATATTTAAACCTCTATAATTTTACCATAAAAAAGAAAAATTAGGGAATATTATATATTCCCTAAAGTGCTCTTAAAATGCGTTTAAATGGTTAATACGTGCGCACTGGCGTTGCTAACTGGATGAGGGAGTCATCTTTATCGTTTTTTAAGACAAATGGTCTCATATCGCCAATAAATCCAATTTTGATATCTTCAGCCCCAAAAGCACGAATCGCTTCCATGAGATAAAATGCATTAAAACTAACTTCAAAACGATCACCGTTAAAGGAGAACTTGGTTAAAGGTTCACTGGCGGATCCAATTTGTGCAGATTTACTAGAAACTTCCACCGCGCTTTCACTCATCGTTAACTTGACCACATTTTCTCTTTCAACAGAGAGTAAAGCGACACGTTCCATGACCGCTAACAATTCTTTGGCGTTCGCTACTAAATAATAGTTGGAAGTTTTAGGAATGATATTGGAGGTGTTTGGATATTCTCCACCAATTAAACGAGAGATGACTAAGGTGTTTCCAAATTCAAACGTTGCTCGTTTTTCGGTAAAAGAAAGATTGATCATAGGTTCGTGTTCCATCATCGAGGTGACTTCGATTAACGTTCTTGCAGGAACATTACTAACAAATTTAACAGGTTTATTAATATTGATTTGTTTTCTAGATAAACGGGCAGAGTCAGTCGCGGTGGCCACTAATTTACCATCAGAAGCCTCTAAATTAACTGCAGTCATAATCGGTCTTTGTTCTTTTGTAGAAGCTGCAAACGCTGTTTGTTCAACGACTTTCTTCAGTATCTTTGTTTCGATTTCTAACGATACACCAGCGGTATCAAGATCTAATTCTGGATATTCTTCAACTTTAATCGAGTTGAGTTTATAGGTTGAACGACCATCACTAACATTGACGATGGTGTCATCAAATAATTCAACTGTTAATTGTTGCCCTTCAACTTTTCTGGCAATTTCTCCAAATAATTTTGCATTCACCAATGTTCCGCCGTTTTTAGTATCCGTTAACAGTGTTTTACCTTTGATGGCAAAAGGCACTCTTGTCACAATGGATAATTCATTATTGGAACTGACGATGGTTAAACCCTTATCATCTACAACCAGTTTGTAATTACTTAGGACTGGGATAGGGGTCTTCATTGCAATAGCTTTACTCGCAATATTAATTGCTTTTAATAATTCATCACGAAGGACTGTAAATTTCATATTTATATCTCTCCTTAAAGATTAATAATGATAATAAGGCGTGTGGATGTTGTGGATAACTGAGTGATCATCTTAATTCGTCTATTATTTTACCACATTTAATCTAAAGTTTTATTCTAGATATATGCGTTTATTACGCTTTTTTTAATCGCTTTTGTAATTGGTCAATCGCAGTGGCAATTGCTTCATCAACTTTCACCGATTTTTCCACTTTCTTTACAGCGTTCATCACAGTGGAATGATCCTTACCACCGAAGAGGGCACCAATCTTTAAAAATGGTACATCTAATAAGTTACGAATGAGGTACATAGCAATATGTCTTGCCATGGCAATTTGATTCGTGCGGATTTTACCTGTTAATTGTTGATTCGTTAGATTGTAATAATCAGCAACCGTATTAATAATTCGGTTCTCTGTTAATGAAGAATGATTGCCAGAGCCAATAAGTGGTTGGACAGATTCAATCGCAATATCCATCGTGATATGTTTGGTTTGTTTAATGTTAATGACATAAAACACCAATCGATTCAAAGCGCCTTCTAATTCGCGAACATTATTGGAAAAACGTTCTGCAAAAAAGTGAAAAACTTCTTCATCAAAGTAGGTGATATCGAGTCCATTTGCCTCAATCTTCTTTTTAAGAATAGCGACGCGCGTGGGTAAATCTGGAACTGTAATATTCATGGTTAAACCGGAACTAAATCTCGTCACTAATCGTGATTCTACGCCTCGAATTTCACTTGGGTGTCGATCACTTGTTAAGATGATTTGTTTTCCTGAGTTAATTAAATGATTAAAGATATGGAAAAACATTTCTTCTGTTTTCACCTTTTCTGCTAAGAATTGAACATCATCCACCATTAGCACATCAATGGATTTAAAAAAGTCTTTCATGTTGTCGGAGTCTTTTTCACCACTGACATACTTGATAAATTCATCCACAAAATCATCGGTGGTAATGTACAACACTTTCAAAGTAGGTGCATTTTCTCTAATGTAGTTACCAATCGCATGAAGTAAGTGAGTCTTACCCAAGCCAGACTGTGCATAAATAAATAGGGGATTATAATTGAATAATTTTCCTGGACTTGATGCAATTAATACAGCTGCTTGATGAGCTTCTCGATTAGATGTTCCAACGACAAAGTTATCAAATGTATATTTACGATTGACGAAGGAACTTGCAAAAAAAGAAGGTTTCTTTTCAACCTTTTTGGCGTTCTTTTCTAAATCCCCTTTTTGAAGAAACGAAAGTTTAAAGTTAGTTTGAGTAACCTCAATCACAGTCATATTGAGAACATCTAAGTATTTGGTGGACAGTAAATTTGCAGCCAAACCTGAATTTACAACGACTTTAATCTCATCATTTTCAAGGGAGTGAATATAGGTGTCACCAAAAAAAGAATCAAAAATATGACGATCGTTGATACGTGTTTGTAATTTTTCGAGCACGCGATCCCAAATTTGGGCTATTTCAGATAAGGTGGGGTTTACCATACGCTCAACATTATAGTAAATAGATGTGTAAAAAAATACCCGAAAAATTGTAAAAAATCTTTTATCCACAATTTAACGATTCAAAGTCTCGATTTGGTCTTACTTTCCACCCAATCCACAACTTGAATATGTGGATAACTTTGTGGACAATCTTATCCACAACAAAATCGGTGGATAAAACCAAAATCATTCGATTATTGGTTCATAACATAATTTAATTGAACAGGAGTGGTTTTTGGAATTGTAATTAAAATGGTTTTGTTTTGACAATTTCACTACTTAATGACTATAATTTTATGCGCATACAAAATGTATGACCTGGAGGTTTTCGGATGAAACGCACATATCAACCAAGCAAGAGACGTCGTCAATCAATTCATGGATTTCGTGAAAGAATGGCTACCCCTGGCGGCCGTAAAGTTTTGAAATCTCGCCGTCAACAAGGTAGAAAGAAACTTTCTGCTTAGTTTAAGGTAGGTCTTTGTGAAACGAAGTCATCGTTTACTTAAAGACGCTGACTTTCAAACGGTTCTCAACCAAAAAAGATTTCTTAAATCACAAGAATTCAATTTGTATGGTTCAAAGCAAGCTTTAGGACTTACGAGAGTTGGGTTATCCGTGGGGAAAAAAGTTGGGAATGCAGTCGTTAGGAATAAGATACGGCGACAAATTAGAATGATGTTATCTACCAACCTTGATCTTAACGATTCTATCGATTACATCGTCATGGTTCGATCACCCTATCTTTTACAAACATTTCAAATCAATCAAACAAATTTATTGAACTTAATCAAAAATTTGCGGAGGAAGATAATCGGATGAAACTCACCAAACCACAAAAACTCATGGTCTTTCTTGGAGGATTATTTATTTTATCCTCTTGCACTGCAAGTTTTTGTTCCACACAAGACATTAGTCGCGTGATGTACGCCTACGAAAGTGGCAATACGAGCGAAGATCCCAATCAATTCGTTCCAAACACTGGCTTACAAGGCATTATTGATGAAGCCGAATCTAATGGTTTTGATACGCCTTCTGATGCATTTTGGCTAGCTTTAGACGCGAAAGTATTGGAAGCTGCAACGATTGCCGCCACCTCTAATAACGAAACCAATCTTGATGATCAAGCCATCCTCACCAACTACGGTTATGTAAAATTTTTAGGTACCAACTCAGTTTTGTGGGGTAACTTTAATCGCTGGGTCAACGAAATCAAACTCGAATTACCATTAAGTGAAACACCAAACTTAGACTTCACTAATCTATATAAGACAACGATTGACCAATTCGCTTCACAATATCGTTCATGCATTACGACCACAACAGGAAGTTATGGACCTAATGGTGAATATTTATTTGAAGGTAAAACTTGGGCTGAAGCATTTAATCGCGGTTTGATTGAAGGTTTGTTTGTTTATCCAGTAGCCTTCCTTGTAGAATTCTTTAACAACTTATTTGTTTCTGATATTTCAGGCTTAAGCCAAGTGCTAGCCATTCTTGTCACCACCGTTATCGTCAGAGGTTTGATGATTGCAGTAACATTTAAATCAACGTTAGCCTCACAAAAAATGAGTTTACTCCAACCAGAAATTGCTAAATTACAAAATAAATATCCTAATGCGAATACCAATCAATATGAGAAGCAAAGAATGGCACAAGAACAATGGGCGATTTACCAAAAACACGGCGTAAACCCATTCAATCAAATCTTGGTGGCATTTGTTCAATTCCCAGTCTTTATCGCGGTTTGGGGTGCGATGACAGGATCAGCTGTTCTTGCAACCGGTAGCTTCTTAGGTTTAAACCTTGCTTCACCATTAGGTGGCGTCATCACTTCAAGTTGGTTCCAAGGACCATGGTGGACCGCCAGTGTTATCTTTGTGCTCATGACACTTGCACAATTCATTGCGATGAAATTACCAATGTGGTTCCAAAAATCAGCCCAAAAGAAAGTCGCTCATACCGTCAAAAGTAGTGCCGCACAACAATCACAATCTCAAGCTAACATGGTTAGTAACGTCATGTTTATTATGATTATTGTGATGGGTTTCTCATTGCCTAGTGCGATGGGAATTTATTGGTTTATTGGTGCCTTAATTTCCTTAGCTCAAACCCTATTAACCCGTAAACTTATCGGAGGTAAAAAATGAAAACGTACACCACCAAAACACTAGAAGATGCATTGGCCCAAGCAGAAAAAGAATTAAAAATTCCCGCCAACGATTTATCATATAAAATTGTTGAAGAAAAAGCTGGTCTATTTTCTAAAAAACTCGTTGTTGAAGTATATGAAGTGTCAGACGCAATTGCCTTTGCCGAAGCCTATCTTGTCAAAACCATTTCCCAATTTGGTATTGAAGTTAAAACCAAAACTGAATTAAAAGACGACATCATTAACATTACATTAGACACCGCTAGAAACCCAATTTTGATTGGTAAAAATGGTGTTACCTTACAAGCGTTAAATGAACTTGTTCGCCTTGCCACTTCCAGCAAATTTAAAAAACGTTTCCGGATTTTACTCGATATCAATGATTACAAAGAAGCGAAATACGACAAGGTTGTTTCAATTGCAAAACGGCTCGCCAAAGATGTCGTTCGTACCAAACAAGACATAACACTTGATCCTATGCCTGCTGATGAAAGACGAATGGTGCATAACGCACTTACTGGCATGCCCAATATCAAAACTGAAAGTGTGGGCGAAGGAGCCCATCGCGCCATTTGCATCCGCTATATCGCATAACCAAAGCCCGAAAGGGCTTTTTTAATCCATGAACCTATTTACAGATACCATAGTTGCATTAGCCACTCCACCCACCAAAAGTGCGTTAGCAATTATTCGTTTATCTGGACCTCAAGCTTTTTCTTTGTTCTCTAGTATTTTTTCTAAAAACCTGACACTAGAAACAGAAAGAGGAGTTCATTTAGGTACGATCACCTACCAAGATGAAATCATTGATCAAGCGATTGTCATTCAATATATTGAACCGAAGAGTTTTACAGGTGAAAATTTATTAGAAATTATCATTCACGGTTCACCCTTAATTGCCCAACAATTGATTGAAGTGTTAATCACAAAAGGTGCAAGAAGCGCTAATCCAGGGGAGTTTTCTTCAAGAGCGTATCTCAATCAAAAAATGGATTTGGTTCAAGCGGAAGCGATTCACGATGTCATTCAAGCAACGACCATTGAAGCCAAAAGACTTTCGTTGTTGTCCTTAACAGGAAAAACTAGTGAAAAGTTAAACCCAATCAGACAACGTATTGCAGATATCTTATCGCTTATTGAAGTTAACATTGATTACCCCGAATACCAAGACATCGAACAAGCAAGCAAAGAAAAAATCATTACCGATTGTACTGACATCGTCACCCAACTTAATACCTTAATTATCGATGGTGAAAAAGGTCGATTGATCAAAGAAGGGATCAAGGTCGCGATTATTGGTAAACCGAATGTTGGAAAATCATCACTTTTAAATGCCTTAATCAACGAAGAAAAGGCGATCGTGACAGATATTGCAGGTACCACACGTGACGTGGTGGAAGCTGAATTAAATCTTCAAGGTGTGGTGTTAAAAATATTAGATACCGCAGGCATTCGTCAAACTGAAAATGTGATTGAAGCGATTGGCATTCGTAAATCGATTGAAACAGTTCAACAAGCCGATCTTGTGATTTATGTCTTAGACGCGACGAATCCGAGTAAATTCGATAACAAGGAACTTAACATCATCTTGCAAGATAAACCCGTTATTGAGGTTTATAACAAAAGCGATTTAATTCAAAAAAACAACAAAGATAGACTATATATTGCCGCCAAAACCAAAGACATTCAACCACTTTTAAATGCCATGATTCGTCGTTTGGGTATTCAAGAAGCAAACTATTACACACCAAGTTTCAACAACACGCGTCAACTTGGATCTCTAAAACAAATCCGTGAATATTTACAAAAAGCAATCGAAGACGCAAAAGAAAACCTTACAACAGATTTACTCTCCTCATCATTACAACTTGCTTATCAAGAAATCATTCGCTTGTTGGGGTTAGAAGGAAAAATGAATTTAGACGGTGAAATCTTTTCCCGCTTTTGTGTAGGGAAATAATGAAATTAATTGATACACACTGTCATTTAAATGCAGATCCGTTTGTTGAGTCATGGTCTTCCGTTTTAGCACAAGCTAACCAGGTAGGTGTATCGAATTGTTTTGTAGTGGGTTGGGATGAAGCGTCTTCCCAAAGAGCTATTGACCTCGCAAAACAAAACAAACCAATTAAAGCGATTATAGGACTTCATCCTGTTGAAACAAAAGAAGGATCTTCTTTAGAATGGATTTTCAATCAATATCGATTTGCAACATCATCGATTGTTGCGATTGGTGAAATTGGCCTCGACTATTACTGGAAAAAGGAATTTAAAGACCGCGAACTTCAAATTCAATTCCTAATCAAACAAATTGATATTGCAAACCAACTTAACCTTCCGATTGTGATTCATTGCCGTGACGCTTATGATGCTATCCTTCCTGTTTTAAAAGCTCATCCCGTAAATCGAGGTGGGGTTATGCATTGTTATGCTGGATCCTCAACCCTGGTTCAATCCTTTGTCGACTTAGGCTTCTACCTATCTTTTGGGGGTCCAATAACATTCAAGAATGCCACTGAGGCTAGGTTGGCTTTAAAGACCACACCCTTAGAAAGAATACTCATTGAAACAGATAGCCCATACCTCAGCCCCCACCCCTTGAGAGGTAAGGAAAACACACCCACTAACCTTCCCATTATTTTTAATCAAGTTTGTGAAACACTCCAACTTTCAAAAGAAACCCTTGAATCAATTCTCTATAAAAATACACTTAAAGCGTTTCACGTGAAAACATTATGAAGTTACAATTGAATGCCCTTCTTGTGGTTGAAGGAACGACGGATGTCCAAAAATTAATGCCGTTTGTGGATGCAGAGTTTGTTGTAACAAACGGTTCAGCTGTTTCTAAGGAAACCATCCAATTTATACTCGAAGCAAAACGTAGGGGCAAAGAAATTATCGTTCTCACTGACCCTGATTTCCCTGGTGAACAAATACGTCACAAGCTTGATCAATCGATACCCGGATTAACACACATTTATCTTGAAAAACAAAAAGCCATTGCAAAACATAAAGTTGGTGTTGCCCAAGCTCAATCTGATTATCTTTTGCAATCTTTAAAACACAAAATCACTGCAAAACCATCACCCATACAATCGATAAGCATGAGCGATCTGCAAGCGTTAGGTTTGGTTGGAGATGTATCTTCTTCTCATTTGAGAGCGAAGGTCCTAAGCCACTTTCACTTGGGGTCTGCAAACGTAAAAACAATGTTGAAGAGATTAAACTTTCTTGGTATTCGTTCGGATGAGGTAAAATCAATCTTATGAAACGACACCAACCCATTGAACAACTATTGAATCAACTCAATGTCTCACCATTAAAACGATATGGGCAAAACTTTTTAATCGATCAAGAAGTGATTTCAATGATTGTAAAAGGTGCAAAATTAGAAAAAAACGATCGAGTTTTAGAAATCGGACCAGGTTTGGGCGCCATCACGCACGCCCTTCCACTAACAACCATTCAATACACTTCCTATGAAATCGATCAAACGTTCCATCGATACTTAGAAAAGGAATTCCCATCGGGAACCCATCATCGACAAAACTTTTTGAAAGCTAGCTCAGAACCAACCGATATCATTCTCGGTAATCTTCCTTATTACATGACCACCGAAATCATAGAAAAAATATATAAAGATTTTCCTAACTTTAAACGGTCCGTTATCATGGTTCAAAAAGAAGTCCTACCAAGATTGATAGCAAAACCCGGAGATGAAGCATATGGGCCTCTTGCTATCTTTCTAGCCACACTTGGGACCATTCAAACCATTCTTGAAGTCAATCCCCAATCCTTTTATCCAGAACCCCATGTCCAATCTGTGATCTTCTCAATTGAAGGTTTTGACGGTGGACCCCTAACCCAAACGAAAACATTCTTTTATTTCATCAAGAAACTTTTCCTTCACCGCCGCAAAACCATTCTCAATAATTTAGAAGGTATTACCAAAGATCGCGCTAAAGCTACAAGTATGTTGAACCAAATTGGAATACCAACAAACGCTAGACCTGAAACCGTATCAGTCCAACAATATTTATCTTTATTTGCGTTGGAACCTACGCAAAACAATTTATAATTAAAAGGGGAGAAACTAACGCATATGGAAATATTTGGCATTATTATGGCTGCCGGCAAGGGCACCAGAATGAAATCTTTAGATGCAACAAAAAGCAAGGTCGCTTTTGATTTGTTAGGTGTGCCACTCGTTGGTCATGTCATCAATGCATTAAAACCACTCAACTTACAAAGAACAATTACGATTGTCGGTCATGGTGGTGAAACCACAGCCAAAGTTGTTGAGGGTCGTTCGGAAGTCGTTTGGCAAAGAGAACAAAAAGGCACCGGTCATGCGGTCATGCAAGTGGCGCCGCTCCTTGAAGGAAAACCAGGTACCACCCTTATTGTTTCTGGAGACACCCCCCTCATCACCAGCAAAAGTTTAGATCAATTGCTCAAAACTCATATCAATGGTGGTTTTGATTTAACCATCTTAACTTCCATCGTCCCTAATCCATTTGGATATGGACGAATGATTCGTAATACCAAGGGCCAAGTAACCGCGATTGTTGAAGAAATTAACGCCACAGAACAAGAAAAGAAAATTCAAGAAATCAACACTGGTTTTTATGTCTTTAATAACAGCCTATTATTTAAATACTTAAAAGAATTACCTCCAAACCCTAAAAACGGAGAATATAACATTACATTTTTAATCAAGATGTTTATGGACAAAGGATTTAAGATCGGTGCTTCCACCGTTGATACATTTGAAGAAACACTTGGAATTAATGACCGAGCACAACTCGCTGAAGCTCGATTGATTATGCAACGTCGAATCAACCATCAACACATGGTAAATGGTGTCACGATTGAAAATCCAGACAATACATTTATTTCACCACAAGTTACCATCGGTCAAGATACCGTGATTCAAACTGGAGTTTACTTAATTGGCCACGTGACCATTGGTCAAGGCAACATGATTGGTGCCAACACAACGATTGAAAACACCACCATTGGCACCCAAAACCATATTGAATCATCTAAAATCATCGATTCAACGATTGGTGATAAAAATCAGATTGGACCTTTTGCCCACATTCGTGGACACGCAGTAATTACCAACGAAAACAGAGTGGGTAACTTTGTTGAAATTAAGGCCGCCAAACTACACCCAGGAGTTAAGGTTGCACACTTAAGTTACCTTGGTGATTGTGAAGTTGGAGAACGAACCAACATTGGTGCAGGTACGATTATCGCCAATTATGATGGCAACAAAAAACATCACACCAGCATTGGAAAAGATGTCTTTGTAGGATCTGGAACAACGATTATTAGTCCAGTTACGATTGAAGATTTAACGATCATTGCCGCCGGAAGCACCATCACTCAATCTATAAAAAAAGGCGAACTAGCGATTGCTAGACAACGACAAGAAAACAAACCAGGTTATTATCAACGCTGGTTGAAAAAGATAGGTAAATAAAACCAAACAAAAAACCCACCGAATGATTGGTGGGTTTTTATTTTAAACTTAGGCTTTCTTAGTTGCCCGAGTTGCTTTGATTGCAGCTTGTGCAGCAGCTAATCTTGCAACTGGAACACGGAACGGAGAGCAAGAGACATAGTTTAATCCAGCATTGTGGAAGAATTCGATCGATACTGGGTCGCCACCATGTTCACCACAAATCCCAACTTTTAGATCAGGACGTGTTTTACGACCATCTTGAACCGCCATCTTGATTAATTTACCAACACCATGTTGATCAACAGTTTGGAATGGATCTTGTTCAAAGATTTTGGTCTTATAGTAGTCTGGCAAGAACTTACCAGCGTCATCACGTGAGAAACCATAGGTCATTTGAGTTAAATCGTTGGTACCAAAGCTGAAGAACGTCGCTTCGGTTGCAACAGATTCTGCTAATAATGCTGCACGTGGGATTTCAATCATCGTACCAACTTGATACGTTAACTTTTGACCACTTGCGGCGATTTCTTCTTGAGCGGTTTGTTCAATAATTTCTTTGACGAACTTTAATTCTTTGACATCCAAGACTAATGGAATCATGATTTCAGGAACAACTTTCTTTCCTAATTTCTTTTGTGCTGCTAATGCTGCACGGATGATGGCGCGGGTTTGCATTCTACCAATTTCTGGGTAAGACACATCTAAACGAACACCACGGTGACCCATCATTGGGTTAAATTCATGGAGGAAATCAATACGGGCTTTGACTTGTGCAACTGTCATCTTTAATTCGGTTGCCAATTCTTTAATCTTGTCTTCTTCTTGTGGTAAGAATTCGTGTAAGGGTGGATCAAGTAAACGAATCGTGACATTTAAATCCTTCATCGCCATAAAGAGTTCATAGAAATCTTTTTGTTGGAATGGTAAGAGTTCTTTTAAGGCTTGTTCTCTTACTTCTAAAGTGTCAGCAAGAATCATTTTACGAACGTAGAAGATTCTTTCTTTGTCGAAGAACATGTGTTCTGTACGGCATAGACCAATACCTTCTGCACCAAACTTTAATGCTGTTTCGGCATCTTTTGGTGTATCAGCGTTGGTACGAACTTTAAGCGTACGATATTCATCTGCCCAGGTCATAATGCGACCGAAGTAACCGGTTAAACCAGCTTCAACGCGAGCGATATCACCTTCGTAAACCATACCGGTTGAACCATCGATTGAAATGGTATCTTTTGCGGTATAGCTTTTGTTTCCAAACTTGACAATACCTTTGTGTTCATCAATGATGGCAGCGCCAACACCAGCAACACAAGTCTTACCCATGCCACGAGCAACAACGGCCGCGTGTGAGGTCATCCCACCACGAGCAGTTAAAATCCCTTGAGCGGCAACCATGCCTTCAATATCTTCTGGAGACGTTTCAGCGCGGACTAAGACAACTTTTTCACCAGCAGCGCCACGCTTTGCAGCGTCTTCAGCGGTAAATGAAATCTTACCAGTTGCAGCACCAGGTGATGCAGGTAAACCTTCACCAATTGGCGTCATGGATTTGATTGCTTTTGGATCAAAACTTGGGTGTAGTAACGTATCTAAAGATTTTGGATCAACACGCATGACTGCTTCTTCTGGTGTAATGACTTTTTCATCGACTAAGTCGCATGCAATTTTTAACGCAGCGGCAGCCGTACGTTTACCATTACGGGTTTGTAAGAAGTAGAGTTTACCTTCTTCGACGGTAAATTCCATATCTTGCATATCTTTATAATTACCTTCAAGAATCTTCACGATATCTAAGAAGTTTTGATAAACCTTAGGTTGTGTTTTTTGTAAATGTTCAACAGGTAATGGTGTACGAATACCGGCCACCACGTCTTCCCCTTGAGCATTAGGTAAATATTCTGCATAAAGTTTCTTTTCACCAGTAGATGGGTTGCGCGAGAATGCAACACCAGTACCAGAGGTTTCACCCTTGTTACCAAACACCATCGATTGAACGTTAACAGCAGTACCCCATTCGTATGGGATGTTGTTCATCTTACGATAAACGTTAGCGCGTGGGTTGTCCCATGAACGGAAAACAGCGGTAATTGCTTCAATTAATTGAACTTTAGGATCATTTGGGAAATCTTCACCAAACACCTTTTTATAATAGTCTTTGTACTTCTTCACTAATGCTTTTAAATCTTCAGCTGTTAATTCGGTGTCTAACTTCACACCTTTTTTATGCTTCATTTCTTCAAGCATTTTGTCCATTTCTGTACGACCATGATTTTTAGCAATGTTGGTATACATTAAAATGAAGCGGCGATAGGAGTCATATGCAAAGCGTTCGTTATTGGTTTCTCTTGCAACCACTTCAACGGTTGTGTCGTTTAAACCTAAGTTTAAAACGGTGTCCATCATGCCAGGCATGGAAACTCTAGCACCCGAACGAACAGAAACTAAGAGTGGGTTTTTATTACCACCAAAGTTTTTCTTTGTGTCTGATTCGATGACCGTAATTGCGTCATAGATTTCTTGGATTAATTCTTTAGGAAGTTTTTTCTTACTTGCATAGTATAAGTTGCAAGCTTCTGTGGTGACGGTAAATCCTTCTGGAATCGGGATTCCCATCAAGGTCATTTGGGATAAACCCAAACCTTTACCACCAAGAAGGTCTTTACCCATTCCTTTGGTTTTCTTGAAGTTATAGACGTACTGTTTAGTTGCGGCCATAAGTGCTCCTTTTTTTGGCATCCACGCGTTATTGAGGTGGGATGCTCGCGAGTAAAATCATATCACAAACCTTTTTAACCTTCCATACAATCGAATACGTAAAACCCGTGAAATCTCGTTATAATGTTTTTAACGCCGATCATGAAAACAAAAATTGAACCCCTTGCCTTAACCATCGACTTTGGAACCCAATCTGTTCGGGTTAGTATTTTTAATCGCCAAGGGGAAATCTTGGCCATCAAGAAACAGGTTTATAGTCCAACCTATGAATCATCCAAACCAGGATATGCAGAACATCATGCTTCTTTTTACTGGGACAATCTTAAACAAGTTACCCTTGCCTTAAAAAAGGATCATCCTGAATTGTTAAAACAAGTCACCACTGCCGCAATGACCGCGTTCCGTGGCACTGCGATTATGTTAGACAAAGATAAAAAACCTGTTCGAAAAGTTATTCTATGGCTCGATCAACGGTTAGCTAAATTTGAACCCTTCTCTTTATTTCACAATATCGCCTATCACTTCTTAGGTTTATATCAAACTGCAAAATTAAATTCACGCAGAACAATGGCAAGATGGGTCAGACAAAACGAACCTGAAACATGGAAACGCGTGAAGTATTATGTAGCCCTTTCTACTTATTTTAATTATTTATTAACTGACCAACTTACCGACAGCGCTGCAAACATGATTGGTCATTACCCTTTAGATTTCATTACGAGCAAGTGGTATAAACCCACACACGTCAAAGCCGCGGTTTTTAATATTCCCCTATCCATGTTAGTGCCGTTAAAAAAACCTGGTGAGTTACTAGGTCATATCACCAAAAAAGTTTCTGAAGAACTCGGATTACCGGAAGGTTTACCTATTTATGCTGCAGGTCCTGATAAAGCAGCTGAAACGTTAGGAACCGGTTGCCTTACCAACGACGTTGCAAATTTATCGTATGGAACTTCGGTTTCCATGACAGTGCCAAGCAAAGTCTATGTTGAACCCGAACCTTTTTTACCAGGATATCCTTCCTCTCTTCCAAACTTATATAACATTGAGGTTCACATCAATCGAGGTTATTGGATGATTTCTTGGTTCCGTGATAACTTCGCTCACAAAGAAACCGCAGAAGCGATGATTGATCAAATGGCGGTTGAAGAAAAATTAAATCAACAAATGATGAAGATTCCACCGGGCTCAGAAGGACTGGTTCTATCACCCTATTGGGGTCCTGGATTAAGAAGACCCGAAGCGAAGGGTGCAATTGTGGGATGGAGTGATGTTCATACCAAAGTTCACTTATATCGAGCGATTGTTGAAGGTATTGCTTTTGGTATTCAAGAAGGTTTTTTAGGCATGCAAAAACGTCTCAAACATAAAGTGAAAGAAATACGCGTGTCGGGTGGTGGATCGAAATCCGACGCGATTTGCCAAATCACTTCAGACATATTCAACTTACCAGTATCAAGAGTACAAACCAACGAAACATCTTCGCTTGGAACGGCCATTGCCGCTTTCTTAGCAAGTGGTGATTTTGCTACTCCTGAAGTTGCAGTTGCCTCGATGGTTCGTGTTTCCAAAACCTTTAATCCCAACCCAGAAGCGGTTAAACGGTATCAATATTTGTATCACAAAGTTTATGCTAAGATTTATCCTAAACTTATTAATCTCTATCGGGATTTAATTAAATTTAACCAATGAAAAAAATTATTTTAGTCTTTGCGATGCAGGCTGAGTTAGATGCTTTTAAATCACAATTAAAGGCACCAACAACATCACACGATGGTTATGAAGACACGCAACTTTTAAAACAAAATATCCGCTTAGTCTTAACCGGTATTACGATGTTAAATTGTTATAAATTACAAAGGCATATTTTTGATTTTAAACCCGATCTTGTGATGCAAATTGGTACGTGTGCAGGTTTAAGAAAACAAAACATCGGTGATGTGATTCATGCACAAACGTTCTTTAATGCTGATTTAGATTTAACAACCTTTCAACGTCCACTTGGTCGATTATATGCAAAAGAAAAAGTAAAGATGAAACACCCCGTCTTAGTCTCGGGTTCTAAATTTTTAGACTCAGAGGAAAGTGCGGCAAACGTTGTTCAACAGTTTGAAGCTGATGCATTTGATATGGAAAGTTTTGGTTTTTACACAATCTGTGAACAACAAAAGATTCCTTTTACAAGCATCCGAGGTGTTTCGGACAACGGTCAATCGAACGCGAACACAACCTTTGAAATGAATTTAAAGAAAGCGGCAACAGCCGCCGCGATTGCTACACTTCAATACTTAAAAACCATCGCATGAAAAGCATTTACTCAAAGACACATTCCCTTGTCAACTTAAGTAATACCATCCTTGCACATTACCAAATTCCAACGCTACACTCGCCCATTCCTACTCTGTTAAAAACATTAAAAGATAAACAAAAAATAGTTTTTCTACTTTTTGATGGAATGGGTCAAATTATTCTACGGAAGCACTTACCATTTTATGCTTGGCTAAGAAGACAGCGAATCGTGTCGATCACTTCAACTTTTCCAAGCACAACAGCAGCGGCAACCAACGCTTTTTTATCCGCTCAATATCCCAATCAAATTGGATGGTTAGGTTGGGCGCAATATTTTCCCGAACACGATAAAATCCTAGAACTGTTTACGGGTAAAGATTCTTTACTTCAACAACCCGCAGTCCCAGCACCAGAACTACAAAAAACCATTCAATACCAATCTATTTTTCAACGTCTTCAGCAGCAACACCCTACATTAACGATTAACCAAGTGTGGCCAGATGTTCGACCCGGAGGCTTTAAAACGATCGATGCATGGTTTGAACAATTACACACATTAGCCCAACAACAAGGACCTAGTTTTACGTATGGTTATTGGTTAGATCCAGATAAATCGATTCACAAAGAAGGAACCAATTCCAAGGTGATTCAATCCATCGTGAAGGATATTCAACACCGATTAAAAACGTTAGCTCAAAACAATCCAGACACCACATACGTCATCTTTGCAGATCACGGTTTAATCAACATTAAGTTTTTAAATATTCAAGCATATCCCGAATTCTTTAAATTACTCAAACGGAGTTTTTCATTAGAGCCACGTGCAGCAACCTTCTTTGTTAAAGACCAAAAATCGAATGAGTTTGTCCAACGGTTCCATCAATATTATGGTCAATATTTTTTATTACTCACCAAGCAAGAAGTTAAAGATCAACACCTCTATGGAATAGGACCAAACCATCCAAGATTCGATGAATTCATCGGTGATTTTGTTGCAATTGCAAAGGGGAAATTCGGTTTTACACACGGTACACCAAACGACACCATGCCTAAAAACATGAAAGCCCACCACGCGGGGATGACAAAAGCAGAAATGATGATTGATGTGATGGTCTTAAATCGTTAGAACTTTTCTTCAGTTTTAGAGTCGATCTGATTATTACCGGTAAATTGAGCGTTATAAAGTTCAGCATAGAAACCTTTTTGTTTTAACAAGGTTTCGTGATTTCCAGTTTCAACAATTGCACCATTTTTCATCACCAGAATGAGTTTTGCGCTCTTAATTGTCGATAGACGGTGTGCGATAACAAAGGAAGTTCTTCCCTTCATTAACGAAGTCATGGCAGTTTGAATGGAAGCTTCCGTTCTCGTATCGACACTACTGGTTGCTTCATCAAGAATGAGCATTTTGGGTTGAATTAAGATTGCTCGAGCAATGGTTAACAACTGACGTTGACCTTGTGAGATATTGGTGCCATCTTCATTTAACATAAAGTCATAACCACCTGGTAACGTGGAAATAAAGAAGTGTGCCAACGCAGCTTTAGCAGCCTTTTCCACTTCTTCATTGGTGGCCGTTTGCTTACCATAACGGATGTTGTCACGAATCGTTCCTTTAAATAACCACGTATCTTGAAGCACCATACCAAAGGCGGTTCTTAATGCTGGGTAACTATAATCCTTGAGGTTTTTACCATCCAATAAGATTTCACCTTGTTGGATTTCATAGAAGCGCATCATCAGATTGACTAATGTGGTTTTACCCGCACCGGTTGGTCCAACGATAGCAATGGTGTCACCTTGATTGACTTGAAGATTTAAATTGGTGAATAAAGGTTGTTCTGGTTTATAGGCAAATGCAACTTGTTTGAATTCAATCTTACCTTTGATATTTGCATTGGATTGAATCGCTTCTTTAGAAGGTTCTGGAAGTTCGGGTTCATCCATGATTTTATAGATGCGTTCTGCCGCTGCAATCGAGGATTGGATAATGTTTGAGATTTGTCCAAGCATTTGGAATGGACGTTGAAATAACGACACTAGGATAAAGAAGGCCACCATATTACCGATGTTATCAATCAAACCACCCACCACTGCAATACCGACAAATCCAAGGTTATTCACAAAGTTTATCGCGGGGAAAATAATCCCTGAAAAGAACTGGGACATGCGATCAGCCTTCGCTAATTCTTCGTTTAAGTTAGTGAACTTTTCGACCGTTTCTTTTTCTTTATTGAATAATTTCACAATGCGATAACCAGAATAATTTTCTTCAATTAATCCGTTTAACATACCTAATTTTGCATAGTAAGCTTTAAAACGTTTTTGCGAATTCTTGGCAATAAAGATGGTGACAAAAAGTGAAATAGGCAAGATTGCCAGTGCTACAAGCGTTAATTGCCAACTGGTCACAAACATCATGATTAAGGTTCCAATAAACATAAATAACGAACTTAAGACAGAACTTAAAATGCCTTGAAGTGAACGAGAGACACTATCGACGTCGTTCGTGCCTTTCGAAAGAATTTCCCCATACGTTTGTCGATCAAAGAACGCTAACGGTAAACGATCCATCTTTGCTTGGAATGATTGGCGAATCTTATATGAATAACGGTTTGAAATTGGAATTAATAAGAATTCTGATAACCAAGTAAAGAAGTGAGAAAAGAAATAAAAACCGACGATGATGCCAAATCGCATCAGAATATCAGGCCAACGTAAAGCAAGGAATCCACTGACTTCATCAAAAAAGATCGCGGGATTGGCAATAATATCATTTAAGATATCACGGATATAAAGAGGCGATAGTAAGGTAAATACAACGGAGATTGTAATGATGACGGCAACAAAAATTAAAGCCGCTTGATAAGGTTTAAAGTCGCTCACTAAACGGCGAAGCGTGCCTTTAAAGTTCTTTGGTTTTTCGTTTTCGGTAAGTCCGCCCATGCGGCCATATCTTGGTCCTGACATTAGGTTTGACTCCCTTCTAAACTCATATCGTTCTTAGTTAAAGCCAATGTCTTTTCCACTTCTTCTGGATCTAATTGTGAGTAGACAATTTCTTTATAAATCTCACAGGTGGTAAGTAGGGTTTGGTGTTTACCTTGACCAACAATTTGTCCTTCATGTAAGACAACGATGTGGTCTGCATCAATAATGGTACTAACGCGTTGGGCCACAATAATCACCGTTGCAGAATTGGTGTAACTCTTTAATCGGTTTCTTAAGCGAATATCCGTTTTATAGTCTAAGGCAGAGAAGGCATCATCAAAGACATAGATTTCTGGTTTCTTTACTAAAGCACGGGCGATGGATAAGCGTTGCTTTTGTCCACCAGAGAAGTTTTTTCCAGTTTGAGAAACTTGCACATTAAGTTGTTCAGGATATTTTTTAATAAAGTGATCGGCTTGTGCCACTTCTAATGCTTGCCATATTTCTTCATCGGTTGCATTGGGTTTACCGAAAGTAAGGTTTTGTTTAACAGAACCCGTAAAGAGTAAAGCTTGTTGAGGAACAAAACCAATCTTACTTCTTAAATCAGTTTGTTTCATGTCTCTGACATCGACTTCATCAATGAGAACTTGGCCTGCAGACACATCAAAGAATCGGGGAATTAAATTGATAATGGAGGATTTACCGCTACCTGTTGATCCAATGATGGCGGTGACTTGTTTTGGTTTTGCGGTAAAAGAGATATTTCTTAAGGTTGGTTGTTGTGCATCTTTGAATTGGAACACCACATCTTTGAATTCAACCTTACCAGTTGTCATTTTCGACGTTTTTGGCTTAATAGGATCCACAATCGATGAATGGGTATCCAAGACTTCATTAATGCGCTTCGCAGATGCCCTCGCTCTTGGAAGCATAATGAGAATGGCAGCAAGCATCAACAATGAAAACATCAAGGTGCTGGAATATTGAGCAGTCGACAAAATGTCTCCAAATGCCACATTGACATCACCAAGCATCAATTCTTGACCATCAAATGTTGCAAATCCGACAAAGAAAATCGATAAGTAGGTCAAATCAAAAATCAACGATACAAATGGGTTTAAATAGGACATGGTACGACTTACCGTCATATTGGTTTGCGTTAAATCTTCGTTTGCATCTGCAAATCGTTTTGCTTCTTTCTTTTCTTGGTTGAACGCTCTTACAACGCGTACCCCAGTTAAGTTTTCTCGAAGCACCAAGGTTAATTGATCTAATTTCTTTTGTACTTTTTCAAAGAGTGGAGAAGCAATCTTAAAGGTGATCCCGATGGCAATAAAGATCACGGGCACAGATACAGCAAAGACGAAGACGAGTAAGGGATTTGTACCAAGTGTTAAGGTAATCGCCGTCACCAAGGTTACAGGGGTGGTAATAATGATTCTTAAGCCAAATAAGAAGATACCTTGAATTTGTTGAACGTCATTCGTGGTTCTAGTGATTAAACTTGAGGTACCAAACTTTTCAAATTCACTAAGTGATAATTGATTGACCTTTTGAAAGACAGCATCTCGAACATTCTTTGCAAAGCCTGTTGCAATCGAGGAGTTAAGTAAAGCGTTGCCTATCGCAAGGGCGATAACACCCAAGGATAAAAGTAACATCCACAAACCTGTCATGAGGATTTCTGATGTTGGTTCATCTGCTAACACTAAGTTCGTAATTAATCCAACATTCCGTGGAATTTGTAACTGCAGGAATGCCATCGCGGCAAACCCTAAAGAAATTAAGACTAGACGTTTCCAAAGCGGCAAGACAAATCTAAATATTTTTATCATAACTTATAACAATATACGCTTCTTTTTTTAAAATTAAAGCGATTTGAGTTTCGCAACTTCGATATTGGTGAGTTCACGAAATTCACCCTCTTTGAGATTGCCCAAGGTTAATTCCCCCACCGCTTCTCGATGTAAATTTAAAACTTGATATCCAAATTTAGAAAACATTCTCTTCACTTGATGAAACTTTCCTTCATAAATCTTTAATGAAACTTGGTGGTCATTAGGTAATAGATTGAGTTCTGCCGCTTTGACCATTTCTTTTTCACCCAAAGAAAAACCATCCTTAAAGACTTGAATGAGTTTCTTATCAATCGGTTGATCAAGGGTGACGTGGTAGATCTTTCCTACGTCGTGTTTGGGGGATGTTAAGTGGTGCGTTAATTGGCCGTTATCGGTGAAAATCAACAAGCCTGTTGTATCTTTATCTAACCTGCCTACCAAATGGAGATCACGATGTTCATAACCCTGAACCAAACTAAACGCTGTTGGGTCTTTTCGATCTTCTTTTGCAGAAACATAACCCTTAGGTTTATTTAACATAAGGTAAACATATTCCTGATAGGCAACCGGAGATTCGTCCACTAATACAGCATCTCGTTCCGGGTCCACATCAAAACCACTATCTTGAATGAGTTCGTTGTTCACTAAAACCACACCCATTTTGATCAAGTCTTTCACTTCACTTCGGGTGCCAACGCCCGCATTGGCAAGGAATTTATCGAGCCGCATATCGTTGGTTTAATGCATAACTCACAACCACACCGATCAACAATGTGACGAATGATATTAAAACCATGATGAAGTTTAGATCTACATACACTGGAACGATTTTATAGTTGTAAAAGATTGCTCCAATTGAGCCCACAATAAAGCCATAGATGGCTAGATGAATTTCATGTTTATACTTTTTAAATAACAGCGACATTAATAAACTAATGACAATAAATCCAACAAGTGCACCGATACCTAATAGAGCAAAATTGATCACTTCAGGAACAAGTCCTTCAATGTTGACAACATTCTCAATTAAACGTTGTAAGCTATTTAATACGGGTTCATAAAAACCAATCGTCAGCAACAACATCGATCCTGAAATACCAGGCACAACAAATGCAGACACACCTAAAAACCCAACCACAATCAGAATTAATTTCGGTAACAAAGCATTACCTTCGAGAATGACACTTGCATCTAATTCACCCACGACAGAGAAGACACCCAACAAAAGCGCTATTAAAGCTGGGATGAAAACATAGATCCAATCCTTGGTTGAAAACCTTTTTGGTAATGCTCTTCTTAATGTGGGCAGACTTCCGACAATGAAACCTGCAAAGAGAGCAACGGTTGGCAAGGGTGCATACTCGAGAGCAAGACCCATCGGAAAGGTGAGCGCGCCGATTGCAATAACGATTCCCAAACCGGTTGGAATCAAGATTTTAATGGATTGTTTAAAGTTCTTTTTGATATTGACGATCGATTCAATTAAGCTGTCATAAATCCCTAGCATGAAGGCAATGGTACCACCCGAAATTCCAGGAATAATGGCCGCTGTTCCAATCGCTAAACCCTTTAAAAATAAGGATATAAAGTTTGAATCTAGTTTCTTCATTTCGTTTCAAGTATAGCACTCGTGATAAGATAGTTAAGCAAGGAATATTGAGTTGTGAAATTGATTGTAGGATTAGGAAATCCCGGAAAAGAATATGCCAATACTCGCCATAATATGGGTTATATGGTGGTGGATGCTTTGGCGAAAAAATGGAACCTTTCTCATTTCAAAACGAATTTCCAAGGTGAGTATGTATCGCACACTTCTGACCAAGTGATTCTTTTAAAACCCACTACATTTATGAATTTAAGTGGACAATCGGTTTTAGCAATTGCTCAATTTTACAAAATCTCACCACAAGAAATGGTCATCATTTATGATGATTTAGCTTTAGAACCAGGAAAGATTAGACTTCGTATGACAGGTTCAAGCGGCTCACATAATGGTATGCAGCATATTATTGACACCTTTCTTACTCAAGAAATTAAACGTATTCGTATTGGTATTGGCGCGGTGCCGTTAGAACAAAAAGGCAAAGACTATGTGTTAGGCGTACCTTCCAAAGAAGATCAAACCAAGATCAATCAAGCGATTAAAGACTCAGTTTCGGCGATTGAGGTTTTCCTCAAAACAAATTTTTCCCAAGCGATGAATCAATTTAATCGAGGTGATACCGACTGAAATCTTTATTTAAATCCATTCAAGAAACCAAGATTACCACCCCCCTCTTATTGAAAAAGGGCCTTTTTCATTTGGACGATACGATTGGTATTGCCCTCACCGTTGCAGCAGCCTATTTAGAAAAACCACAAAGCATTCATATCGTGACTTCAAATCTCTATAACGCCCAAAAAGTCTACGATCTATTAACAGGTTTTATTGGTGAAGCCTATTGTCTTTTTTACCCCGTGGATGAACTCTTAAGAGCAAACACGATTGCCAATAATAAAGAAATGCTGGCCCAAAGACTCTACGTGATGAGTCAATTATTAACCAACAAACCTTTTATATTAATCACACACACCGCGGGTGTCATTAAATACTTACCAAACCCAAAATATGTTGAAAGTTTAAAGCTAACTTTAAAACCAGGAGAAAGTCATTCAATTTCACATCTTAAAAAACTATTGGTGGCAGCCGGTTATCAACGCGTCAATAAAATTGATGCTTCGTTACAATTTGCTATTCGAGGTGACATCTTAGATATCGCATCAGTTAATTTACCCCACCCTGTTCGTATTGAATTCTTTGGTGAGGAAATTGAAAGTATTCGTTATTTTGATATCGCCAATCAAACGTCTTTTGAACAAATTCATCAAGTCGATATTCTTCCTGCAAGTGATATTTTATTTACCCCAGAAGAAAGAGGCGATCTTGAACACAAGATGCTCACACAACTTGCCAGCGACTTAAAACTCATTGGTCCGCAACTGTATTCACAATTAGAAGCGATGACGTTGAGTGATTTACAATCCATTCAACAACACCAAATCACATCACAACACTATCGCTATTTAGGATTTGCCCAAACCCAACACTATTCAATTTTGGATTACCAACCGAATGCAGTCACCTTGATTGCCAACCAAGATCAAGTTGAAAGCACCGCCAAATTATTACTGGAAGAAGGTTGGTCCTATTTCCAAGAATTATCGATCGCAGGTCGACAACTTTCCCATCTTCAAATGTATCGACCATTGGACAGAGTACTCAGTACAACAAAGAATATTTACAACAAAGAGTTTGTTTCTGAATCAGGGTTTCATCTTTCGATTAGACCCATTACCATTGGCACAGGTCAAAGTAGTGCCTTACAAACGACATTAAAAACAGCACTATCCCTTTATCCTCACCTACTATTCGCCGTCAGTACACAATCTCAACTGGATCAACTCACCACACAACTCACAGAATTAAAACAAACATTCAAGCTTGTAGAAGGATTGCAAATCCCCAATCAAAACATTGCCATTACTTTACTCAATCTTGAAGAAGGTTTTGAAATTCCTGATTTCAAATTTGCATGTATTACCAGTAAAGAACTTTTTGGCTATCGACAAAAGACTTCAAAATATTTTTCTCGTTATAAAGAAGCAACCATCATTGCCTCTCACGAGGATTTAACTGTCGGTGATTATGTTGTCCACGAGTATTCCGGCATTGGTCAATATTTGGGTGTTAAAACCATTGAAATTGATGGCCTTCATAAAGACTATTTACACATTCAATATGCTGGCACGGATGTCCTTTATGTTCCTTTATCTCAATTCAAATTAGTGAGAAAGTTTTCTGGTAAAGAAGGGGCCGTACCCAAACTCCATAGACTACAATCAAAAGAATGGGAAAGTACCAAGAAGCGAATTAAAGAAAGAGTCGATGATTTAGCAGAACGTTTGGTTGTCTTGTATAAGAATCGGGCCGTTACCCAAGGGTTTGCATTTCCTGCCGACGATGAACTTCAAGGTCAATTTGAACGATTATTTCCATATGATTTAACACCCGACCAACAACGATCGGTTACTGAAATTAAAGCGGATATGGAAAAACCATTTCCGATGGATCGCCTCTTGTGTGGTGATGTTGGATTTGGCAAAACGGAAGTTGCTTTTCGTGCTGCATTTAAGGCCATTAATGCTCATAAACAAGTTGCCATCCTTTGTCCAACGACACTCTTGGCAAGACAACATTACGAACGCGCCATTGATCGTTTTGCAACCTTTGGGATTAACATTGCAATCTTTTCCCGATTAATTCCTGAAGCAAAACAAAAAGAATATATCAAACAAATTAAAGCCGGAACCATTCAACTTGTGATCGGTACACATCGTTTATTAAGTAAAGAAATTACCTTCAAAGATTTAGGGTTATTAATTGTGGACGAAGAGCAACGTTTTGGTGTTGAACAAAAAGAAAATATCAAGGAATTAAAAACAAATGTTGATGTTTTAACACTAAGTGCAACACCCATTCCACGTACGCTTCAAATATCCCTTTTAGGCATTCGTCAACTTTCTCAAATTAATACGTCTCCTCTCAACCGCGTCCCTATTCAAACGTATGTGATGCGCCACGATCCTTTAATTATTAAGGAATTGATTGAACGTGAACTCGCAAGAGAAGGCCAAGTTTATTACCTTCATAACCGCGTTGAAGATATTGGATTTGTGGCCTCGCAATTAAACACCAAGATTAAAGGTAGTCGTGTGGGTGTCGTCCATGGACAAATGGAAAAAAATGAAATTGAAGATGTGATGGTTGATTTCTATAATGGCAACATCAATCTTTTAGTCTGTACTTCCATCATTGAAAACGGGATTGATGTTGGAAACGCCAATTTAATTATCATTGAACAAGCTGCAAATTTTGGCTTATCACAGCTATATCAAATCAAAGGACGGGTGGGTCGCGGTAACCGTATCGCTTATGCGTATTTACTGTATGAAGAAGCGGAACGTCTTAATGAACAAGCCGCCAAACGCTTAAAGGCCATCCAAGAATTTACTGAACTTGGAAGTGGATATAAGATTGCCCAACGCGATTTAATGATCAGAGGTGCGGGCGATATCTTAGGACCAGAACAAGCAGGCTTTATCGACACAGTTGGTCTTGATATGTATTTACAACTATTAAACGAAGCGATTGAAGAAAAGAAAACAGGCATCATCAAACCACCCGTCACACCACCTCCTTCACTGATGATTGATGCTTATATTCCAGAAACCTACGCGAAGACGGAAGACAAGGTTGAGTTATATCAATCCATTGAATCTGCGAAAAATTTTGATGAACTGCAAACCATTGAAAGTTACATACGCGATCTATATGGTCGCTTACCCGATCAAGTTCAAAACCTCCTTAAAAAGCGTCACTTTGATTTACTGACCCATCATCCTGCAGTAGGCTCGTGGCAAGAAACCAAAGCTTATATCGATGTTTTTTGTAGTGAAGCCTTTACAAACCTCAACAAATCAGGGACGTTATTGTTTCAACACATTCAACAACATGTCCACGCATTAAAAGTGAATTACGCGAATCGCATTCTTCGTATTCGTTTAAATAAAACAGGTGATTGGTTTACGATGTTGATGGATTTAATCCGTGGGATTGTACAAACTTACGATAACCTTAGCAAAAAGGATTAAACTAACCTTATGCGATTAGATTTATATTTAAAACAAATTGGGGTGCTCAAGCGGCGATCCTTATCCAAAGAAACGATTGAAAAAAATCGAGTTAGGGTCAATGATCAACTCACCAAACCAAGTTATGAAGTCAAACCCCAAGACATCATCGACATTTATTTTAAAGACCACACGGTTAAAATTCGTGTTTTAAACCCGATCCAAAATTATGAAACCATTCCTCAACCTAAACCTACTCGATAAAGAAAAAACCTATATTGTTGCAGTGTCCTTTGGCCCTGACTCAATGGCACTTTTACACCTTTTACAACAAGAACATTTTAAGATTGAAGTCGCCCACGTTAACTATCACTTAAGAAAAGAAAGCGACCTTGAACAATCGCAACTCGAACAATATTGTTTGCAACATGATGTGCCTCTTCATGTCTTAGATGTTTCTTCTTTTCCAAAAGGAAACCTACAAGAACAAGCAAGAATGATTCGTTATGACTTCTTTAAAGAACTCGCAGCAACCTTACAAGCAGAAGGCATTTTAACCGCCCACCATCAAGATGATGATTTGGAAACCGCAATCATGCAACATCAACGATCGATGTTGTATGAATACTTTGGCATTCGCCCAGTTGGACATTGGGAAGGCATCAACGTATATCGACCCTTGCTTGGTGCAACCAAACAAGACTTAATGGACCATTGTGCCGAATATCAAATTCCCTATATGATCGATCAAAGTAACGCCAAAATGATTTATCAACGAAACCGTATTCGTTCCGAATTACATTCACTTTCAGCATCAGAAAAGAATCAAAAACGATTAACATTCCAAAAAGAAAACCACCTTCGACAAAACATCATTCAATCATTACAAAGATGGATTCCTCAAAACTCTATATCCACCACCACCTACATGAAATGGGATACTTTAACCCAGTTTTTGTATTGGATTTTATTAAGTCAATCTCGAGGCATTCATACGCCCATTACAGAAACCTGGTTAAAGAAAATGGATTTAATTCTAAGATCCAACAAACCAAATATCGTGATGCCTTATTCAAAGGGTTGGCACCTTGAAAAAGCTTACGACAAAGTTTGGTTAATCAAAGACCAAGATACAAAACCCTATCGACTCATCAATCCCAAAGGAACCATCAAGTTTTCGTTATTGACGATTCACCTTGATCGATTAAAAGAACTTCCTGAAACATTTATCCTTCGTTCTTGCCAACCTAACGATGTACTTAAAATTAAAACCTATACAAAACCCTTCCGTCGTTTAGCGATTGATTGGAAAATGCCACTATTTTTAAGAAGGGTATGGCCAGTGTTTACCAACCTCAAAGGTGATATTATTCTCCTACCTCGATACCAAAAAAATCATGATTCTAAAGCGAACAATTGGTTAGAGATTTTAGAATAGAATATAATCATGGTACGAGGACATATCGTGTATAATTTTCTCTATATCCTCATTGATTAAGGAGTAATCATGAATCGAAAACCGAATACCTTTATAAACTATTTATTTCCATACATTATGATGGCAACTGCTGTCCTCGCATTTGTGTGGTTGGTCTTTTTTTCTAATCCAGTTGGAACCGTTGACATCCCCGCGACCAACTTAGGTAATTTTTTACAAACTGCAGACATCAAGGAAATCACGACAACTGAAAGAGAAACGGTTACCGTTATTTCAGGAAACTATGTCAGTGAAGAAGGTAGTACGATTTATTTCACCGCGACTTTTGAAACCAGCAACACCTTTATTAAAGATGCTGTTGACGAAGCCTTAAGCACAAGATTGATTGATGAAAACGATCCTACACAAGGTTTTTTCTATGCCCAAATTTGGAACACGAATAACGCCTTTGAAACCAATTGGTTTGATGCATGGGGCCCCACCATCTTTGTGGTAGGTGGTTCTGCACTCGTCTTCTTATTTATCTTTTCGAGAATGAACGCAAGTGTTAATAACACAAACAATAAAGCCCTTGAATTTAATCGCTCCAGAGCGCGTAGAGAAGATAATTCAAAAATTAAATTTAGTGATGTCGCCGGTGCCGAAGAAGAAAAAGCAGAATTAGTTGAACTTGTTGAATACCTTAAAACTCCTGCAAAATTCACAAAATTAGGAGCAAAATTACCACGCGGTGTTTTACTAGTGGGCCCTCCAGGAACAGGTAAAACCTTACTCGCAAAAGCAGTTGCCGGTGAAGCTGGCGTCCCATTCTTCTCCATCTCAGGCTCAGACTTTGTTGAAATGTTTGTCGGGGTTGGTGCTGGACGTGTTCGTGATATGTTCCGTCAAGCTAAACGAAATGCTCCTTGCTTAATTTTCATTGATGAAATTGATGCAGTCGGTCGTCAACGTGGTGCAGGTATGGGTGGCGGTAACGACGAACGTGAACAAACCTTAAACCAACTACTCGTTGAATTAGACGGCTTCTCAGACAACTCTGGAATCATTGTCATCGCGGCAACAAACCGTGAAGACGTCCTTGATCCAGCTCTATTACGAGCGGGCCGTTTTGATCGTCAAATCACCGTCAATCTTCCAGACCGAAAGGGTAGAGCAGCTATTTTTGCAGTTCACTCTCGTAACAAAAAATTAGATCCAACCGTTGAATTTGATAATTTAGCGAGACGAACAGTCGGTTTCTCAGGTGCAGATATTGCTAACATTATGAACGAAGCTGCCATTCTTGCAGTTCGCAGCAATCGAGAAATGATAACGATTAAAGATATCGATGAAGCGATTGATCGCCGCATTGCAGGACCTGCAAAAAGTTCACGCGGCATGTCTGAACATGAACGTGAAGTAGTAGCGTACCACGAAGCTGGTCACGCGATTATTGGTCTTAACTTAAAATTCTCTGATAAGGTTCAAAAAATCACCATCGTTCCACGTGGAAGAACGGGTGGCCATGTCATGATGACCCCAGAAGAAGATCGTTTCTTAATGACCAAAAATCAACTCGAAGCCAGAATCATTGGCTACTTAGGTGGTCGTACATCCGAAGAAATTTTCTTTGGTGACGTTTCCACCGGCGCACAAAACGATATCGAAGTGGCAACCAGAATTGCAAGAATGATGGTTACCGAATACGGGATGAGTTCCTTAGGACCGATTCAATACGAATCTAACACAGGTTCAGTCTTTTTAGGTAGAGACTATAATTCAACCCAAAAGAACTTCTCAACCCAAGTTGCGTTTGAAATCGATAAAGAAGTGAGAAAGATTATTGATGATGCTCACGAAGAAGCTCGACGCATTCTCACCGAAAAGAAACAAGATGTGATCTTGATTGCGAAAACACTTCTTGAAAAAGAAACCATCACCGCTGAAGAAATTTCCAGTGTCTTAGCGAACAAACCCATTGAAGAAAAAACCAAAAAGACAACAAAAAAGAAAGAAGATAAGGACGCATAATTATGGCGCTAACTGATCAAGAGATTGTCCGACGAGAAAAGCTTCAAAAACTAATGGATAAAGGGATTGATCCATTTGGTCAAAAGTTTTTAACCACACATCATTCCACACAAGTTAAAAAAATAGCAGAAGGTAAAACCCACGATGAATTAGAAGCTGCTAGTATTCAAACCTCTGTTGCCGGTCGAATCGTTCTTCTTCGTAACATGGGTAAAGCTAGTTTTATTACCCTTCAAGATAAATTAGGTACGATCCAAGCCTATATTCGAAAAGATGTCATTGGTGATGAATCCTATAGTATTTTTGAACTTGCGGATTTAGGTGATATTGTTGGCGTTCAAGGAACCCTCATGCTCACCAAAACTGGTGAAATTACAGTCAAAGCAAAAACATACACACACCTTGTTAAAGCATTAAGACCGCTTCCTGAAAAATATCATGGATTGAGTGATGTTGAAGAACGTTACCGTCGTCGTTACGTTGATTTAATTGTCAACGAAGAAGCGCGTAAAGTAGCCCTTATGCGTCCAAAAATTATTCGCCTTATCCAACAACATATGGATGAACAAGGGTATGTTGAATTTGAAACCAGCATGCTTCAATCCACACTCGGTGGTGCATCTGCCCGTCCATTTGTCACCCACCACAACGCCTTGGACAGAGACTTTTATTTACGAATTGCAACCGAACTTCCCTTAAAACGATTACTCGTTGGTGGTTTAGAACGGGTTTATGAAATTGGTCGTTTATTTAGAAACGAAGGCATTGATACGAGACACAATCCAGAATTCACCACGATTGAAGCCTATCAAGCCTATGGTGATTTATCCGATATGCAAAACCTTGCTCAAAACTTACTTTCAAGCTTAGCGATGAAATTGACTGGCAGTTATGAAGTACCTTGGGGTGAAAAAACAATTTCATTAAAACCCCCATTCCGTTCCGTTCATATGGTGGACCTCATTAAAGAACACACTGGCATCGATTTCTTTAAACCGATGACATTTGAACAAGCAAAAGCCCTTGCCGACAAACACAACATCCATTTAGAAAAACATGAAAATGCAGTTGGCTATATCATTAATAAATTCTTTGAAACCTTCTGTGAAAAGAAACTCATTCAACCAACCTTTGTGACCGGCCATCCACTGGAAATTAGTCCCCTTGCTAAAAAAAGTAAGGATACTCGCTTTACGGAAAGATTTGAACTCTTTATCGATGGTTCTGAATATGCAAACGCCTTTACAGAACTAAATAACCCCTTGGATCAAGAAGAACGTTTCCAAGCGCAACTTGCTGCAAAAGCAAGAGGGGATAAGGAAGCATCTGAAAACGATGTTGATTTCCTTGAAGCCTTACAATTTGGCATGCCGCCTGCTGGTGGTATTGGTATCGGTATTGATCGCTTAGTTATGCTCCTCACCAATCAAAGCTCAATTCGAGAAGTAATTTTATTCCCAACTTTAAAAACCAAGTAACCAAAGTCTACAAAACTTCACTATTCATAGGTAAGGAGACGATAATAAAGCATTTTTTCTTTACATCAAAGAGAGTGTCCCTTATACTCTTTACGTATAGCGTGAAGGCTATTCATATACTCTCTGCTTCCAGTGAATGGGAGCCAGAATGTCCAGAGGGAGGTGCTTTATGAGAAAGTACGAAATCATGTACATTGTGCGTGATGGCTTAGACGAAGAAACCCGTAAAGCTGAAGTGGCTAAAGTCCACGCAGTTTTAACGTCCAATGGTGCCACAATCACCAACGTAAACGAATGGGGTTCTCGTGACCTTGCTTATGAAATTAAAGAGCAACGTAAAGGCTATTACGTCGTTGTGAAAGCAACGGCATCAGCGGAAGCGGTTAAAGAATTTGACCGTCTTGCAAAGATTAACAATGCACTATTACGTCATTTAATCATCGTTGATCCTGAACAATAAGGAAGGTTTAACCTATGATTAATCGCGCTGTCATCGTTGGTCGTTTGACTAAAAACCCAGAATTAAGAAAATCTGCTGCCGGCAATAGCTTTGCATCCTTCACGGTTGCTATTGATAACCGCACAAAACCTGGCGAACCTAAAACTGCTTCATTTATCAACTGCATCACCTTCGGTAATACAGCCGATAACTTAGCAAAATACACTCGCAAGGGAAGCTTAATTGGTGTTGAAGGTAGACTCCAACAACGAAACTATGAAACCAAAGATGGTCGCAAAGGCAGTGCCTTAGAAATCATCGCAGATACCGTTCAATTCTTAGATTCAAAAGGAACAGGTCCAGGCGCAAACGCCGAACCCAACCCCACCCCACAACTTGAAAAAGACGACAATAAAAATTTAGAAAGTATCGATATCGTCGATGACGATCTCCCCTTCTAAAGAAAGGAACTTCATCTATGGCATTTAAGAAAATGCGTCCAAAGAAGAAAGTTTGCTACTTCACCACCAATAACATCAAGCATATTGATTATAAGGATGTGGAATTACTCAAACGCTTCATTACCCCAAACGGTAAAATCGCTCCTCGTCGTGTAACTGGCACGAATGCCCGTTACCAACGTGAATTAGCAGTCGCGATTAAAAACGCTCGATTCATGTCACTTATTCCATTCTTAATGGATTAATCAAAAGTTGTTGTAAATCAACAAAGCTGATTATTCTAGAGAATAGAAAAATTAGCGGTGTTTCATTAGACTTTATAGAAGACCTCAACAAGGTCTTCTTTTATTTTTTCACACAGAATGAAGATTGGTTCTAACAGTAGATTATATGGTTTATGAATCACCAAAATTCAACAATAGAACCAAGAGATGTTAAGATTTAACCATGAAAGAATCTGACTTATTCAAGCCAGTTGCAAACTTATTAAAGGCACAAGGATATGTGGTCCAAGGGGAAATCAAAAACCTTGATGTTTTTGCGGTTAAAGGCAAAACAACCATCGCCGTCGAAATGAAATTGGCCATTAATCTTAAACTGATTTATCAAGTGGTAGACCGTTTAAAACTCGTTGATCTTGTTTATCTCGCCGTTCCCCAAAAGGTATTGAAGGCTTTAAAAAGACAGCAAAAACTATTGTTGGCATTATTAAGAAAATTAGAAGTTGGGCTAATCACTGTCCAAGATGATCGTGCCATTGTTGTCCTTGAAGCAAAACCATTTGATGCAGTACAAAGCCATCAACGAAATAAGAGAAAACAACAAGGATTGATGAAAGAGTTCTTACAACGACTCGATCACCCGCAAATCGGTGGCGTGAAAGGCCCAAGAATAACAGCCTATCGTCTCCGAGCGATGAAAATCAAAGACGTCATGACTCAAGGAAAAACTTACACGATTCAACAATTAAAAGCCTTAACCAAAGTTTACGATGTAGCATCCATTCTTCGGCACAATTATTATGGTTGGTTCTCACACCCATCCCGCGGCCTTTACGCATTAAGTTAATTTCATCGTGAATTTATTGGTTTCAAATCACCGATCCATTACATATCTCAAGCGGTTGTGCAAAAATAATAAAAGTCTCTGTATTTGTTGTCCACGCCGAACCACACTTTTCAAATTTTTACCTTTAATTTTTTAATCATATATAATTTTTTTAATAGGAGATCAAATAATGAGTAATTCTTTATCACAAAAGCCAAATTCACAAACCAATCGCAATCCATTGACGGGAATCCTTGGTGGAGCCTTAATCTTTCTTTGCGCTTTTCCAGTTTTGTATTTTAATGAAGCACAAGAGAACTTATCAAAAGTTGCAGAGCAAGCAGTAGAATACAACGAAGCCTTAGAATCAAGTTATCTTGGATACACCGTTGGCGCTTTCTCGGCAACGAATAAAGCCAACGATCCCTTATTAACAAGGGAATTTGTTGCAGTCACAAGAACAGTTGAAATGTATGGATACATAGAAACTCAATCCACCGCCACCACGAATAGCGGAAATACTCAATCCAGCTTTAATAGCGAAATTCGCTACACGTATTCAAAAACTTGGCTTACCAACCCTGCACAAACCACAACTTGGCGAGGTAGGACCAGTGATTTTCCTCGAGACCTTCCAATCAACTACAACACATGGATTGTGAATTTACCTCAACCACGAACATCCACGTCAACTGGTTTATCCATCAACAACATTCCTGTGGACGGAACTAACTTAGACCTTTCCGCGTCTAATGACTTATCCGTGACACAAGACATGATTGTAAATAATAGTTACACTGTCGTACTTAATGACTTGTATTTTACTAATCAAGAACGTTTTGATTTATCAACACCACTGATTGGTGATGTTCGTATTTCCTTCACAGTGATTGAATTTGATGATCAAGGTTTGCTTCTAGGAAACATAGATAACAATCAATTTAGTGCATTTACCACCGATAGTGGCAACATTATGTATCGTTTTTTTAACGGAGAAAGTACGATTGAAAATGTTGTTTCTCAACTTCAAACAGAATATCAGCTCACGATTTGGATATTCCGAGTGGTTGGTTTCTTAATGCTATTCGTCGGCTTGTTGCTTTCATTTAAGCCAATCTCAACGCTCTTCAATTTCATTCCAATCTTTGGATCGGTGGGCAGTGGTCTTTTCACCATCATGCTCTTTGTGGTAAGTCTTGTTTTAGCAATCACCACCATCGTTATTTCCTTAATTGTTCAGAACATCCTTGTTGTCTCATTGATAACCCTAGGTATTTTTGGTTTGTTTTTCGTTTTGGTAAGAAGACCCAAGCCACTAAAAACAAGCACAAGCGAATAATAACCCTAGCGGTGTACTTGCTATTATTTTAGAATAAATTTTTTTACATTATTCAAAGACGAAAATACCACCACCAACATAGATCTTAAGACACTGAGCTTAGTTCCAAAGTATTTCGATCACCTCTAATAAAGTCTAGTGAATAATCCTATCTTTGTATCAGTTAAAGTCCAAACGCTCATCAATTTCTCATAGAATTATTTGCAATTGAAGTGGTCACACTCAGCACAAGCTATGCCACCGATGGTTTGTGCTTAATTTAACATAGAAAAATCAACCCCTTAGTCTCTGTGGTGGTGTTGCTGATAAGGTATTTATTGGACTCTATGTGAAACTATAAAGCTGATTATTCTCTAAAACAGAAAACCAGCCAGCATCTTACATAGATATATAGAGACCTTGTTATTCAAGGTCTTTTTATATGTTTTCCCATACTAGACCAAGGATAGTCATCCCAGCAGAATATGCGATAAAAACAAGTGTTTGCACATGAAGGCGTGAGGATTCTCCCTAGGAGAATATTGCTTCCCCTCATAGGTGAATATAGTGCATCGTTAGGATGCTTAGGACGATGAGGGAATTTGTATTAAACAGGCTTAACGACTTCATGTGCGAACAAAAGTCCCTAACAGGACTTTTTTTCTTGAAATGTCGATGCAACTTGCATCGATTTTTCATATATAATTTTCTAGGGAATATGATTAAAATACTTTCAAAACTTCGGACCACCACTTTACTTGTTTTATTTTTTGAATTGTTGTTAGTGGCCGGCATTATTGTCTTCTATTATTACGACTTATTAGGTATTCAAAGTATCTTAACTTACTCTGTTATCTTTGCTTTGGTTGGCATTCTTTTTGTTTTCAATGTTATTTACATGCTTTCTTTCTTAGCCACCATTCTTAGTAACCGTCAAAAAAAGGATTTAAAAACAGCCGATTTACTTGGTTCTGATATCCCAGAAGCATATCGATACGCAGGTTTAGGCATCATTTTATTAGACCAAGACGATCAAGTCATTTGGGTTAACGAAGTCATTCAAGATCTTCAACCCAACCTCGTTGAAACCAATATTCATGAATGGAAAAAAGAGTTATCTCCGTTACTACAAGGTATTAAAACCAGTGTTCAGCTTGTGCTTTCCGGAAAAGTTTTTGAAGTTAAGTTTTTAACGACCTCACGGATGTTTATCCTTAAAGACATCACCTCCTATGAAGACTTGCTGTTAATCAATCGTAACCAAAGTCCAGTTCTAGGATATGTTGTGCTTGATAACTATGAAGAAAACGCTCCTGCATTCGATGAAAAGAGTGACTATATTTCCAAAATTCGTTCATCCATCATTGCTTATTTTTCCGGTTTTGGATTTGTCATTCAACGGATTCGCAGTGACTCCTATTTTTTAATTGGTCCTGTATTAGCCTTCAATAAGATGAAAGAAGATAAATATCGAATTGTTGAAACTGTTTTTGGTATCGATCGACAAAAAGAAAGACAAATTACCATTTCTATTGGGATGGCATTAGGAACGAGTGATGATTACACAAAACTCAATGGTCGCGCTGTTGAAGCGCTTGAATTAGCGGTTGCACGTGGTGGAAACCAAGGTATCATCGATGAAGATAGCAAAAAGCAATTCTTTGGTGGTTATCGCTTGAGCCAAGAAAATGAAATGAAGACCGCTCAACGGATTAAAGAACGAAACGATAAGATTTTAAGAAATATTCTCGAAGCGAAAAACGTTTACATTGTCGGTCACTTGGATGCAGATATGGACGCGCTTGGTTCTGCATTAGGTGTACGAGCGATTTGTGAACATCTTAAAATTCCCAGCAGAATTATTTTTGACTATGCTTTTTCAGAAAAAAGAGCAAGCCAAGCTGTCTCAGGTGAGTTTTCTCCGAGTGAAAACAAACAAATTTTTATTAAATCCGTCGATGCGATTGCTCAAGTTACAAGTCAAGATTTGATTGTCGTTGTTGACGTCAGCCGTCCTTCTTTAGTGATGGGAAATCAAATCCTTGATAAGGACATTCCTACCATCGTCATTGATCACCACAAGCGTACCGATGAATTTATTGCCAAAGTCTCCATGGAACCGGTTATTGATACGTCCGCATCGAGTGCAACTGAATTAGTTGTAGATATCATCCTCCATAACAAATACTTCAAATCTTTTGAATTTAAATTACCTTCTTTGATTGCGACTATTATGTTGTCAGGCATTTACCTCGACACAAACTTCTATAAATTAAAATCTGTCGGACCAAGAACTTTTGATGCCTCACGATTCTTAATTGAAAAAGGTGCAGACACCAATAAAGCTCACGAATTACTGAAAGAAGACTATAACGACTTATTGATTATCAACCGTGTCACTTCTTCTGCTGAAAGCATTCAAAGCGATATCCTCCTTGCATCCTTTAACGAAGACGAAATTATTCAAAACGAATCTGCACTTATCGCTAAGGTTGCTAACGCCATCATGGACATGCGTGGTATTAAAGCCGCTATTGTCATTGGCAAAGTCACACCCAATGGTTATACTAAAGTCTCTTGCCGAAGTGATGGAAGTATCAACGTCGCGATGTTAATGGAAAAAATTGGTGGTGGTGGTCATTACACGGCGGCCGGTTACGAAACCAAAGTTGTTGAACCCATTCAAGCCGTCAAGGCAAGAGTGTTAGAAACACTCAAAGAATATTTAACACGCGCTCGAGAAATGCAAATCAAAGAAGGAAATTAATGATGAAAGTTATTCTACTCAAAGATGTGAAAAACATTGGTAAAAAAGACCAAGAAATTGAAGTAGCGAATGGTTATGCTGCTAATTATCTTTTCCCGAATAAACTTGCCGTTGCCTTAACGAATCGCGGTAAAGAAATTCGAGATGAACAACAACAACAATTAAAAAACATCGAAGATCAAAAAATTGCCGAAGCTCAAGAATTGGTGGGCAAACTTGCCTCGATTACCCTTGAATTTAAGGCTAAAATTGCTGGTGATGGCAGAATGATTGGTACCATTTCCACCAAACAAATTGTTGAAGAACTTAAAGAAAAACACAAACTCACGATTGATAAGCGTAAGTTTATTGATCACTTTTTGGTCAACGCGCTTGGATTCACAAGACTTAAGATAGAATTACATAAAGGTGTCATCGGTACGGTTACCGTTCACGTCACAGAAAGTAAATAGGTCATGGCCAAACCTCTTCCCCATAACATTGAAGCTGAAAAAATCGTGCTAGGTGCGATGATGACAAATTCATCGGCGCTTGCGCAATGCATCAACACGGTTACCGTTGATCATTTTTATGGTCAATCAGCGCCTAATCAATTGGTGTATCAAGCGATTCGTAATCTATTTGATAAGCGTCTTCCTGTTGATATTCAAACGGTCCTTGAAGAATTAGGATTGATGAAAGAATCCGTCAATGCCGGTGGCATTGAATACTTAAAAGAACTCTTAGAATCTGTGATCTCATTATCGAACCTTGATTTTTATCTCGTTATTTTGCAAGACAACAAACTATTAAGAGACTACTTATCGATGATTGATAAGATTAGACAAAACTACGAAACCGAAGAAATTGATGAAATTAATCAATTTTTAGCACGAGCCGAAAACGATTTAAGAACCGTAGCAGAAAGACGACGTATTGATAAGTTTAAAACTGCTTTCGAAGTATCTCAACGCGTTGAAGCCGAATTAAAAGTTATCCAACGGGCTGATGGACTCACCGGTGTTGATGTTGGATATAAAAAACTGAATGACTACACCCACGGTTTACAAAAAGGTGAAATGACGATTATCGCCGCTCGCCCTTCGGTTGGTAAAACCGCATTTGCCCTTAACTTAGCGTACAACGCGGTCAAATTGAACTCAATTTCAGTTGCCGTTTTCTCTTTAGAAATGCCATCTGAACAACTCGTAAGACGATTGATTGCTACCGACGCGACTGTCTCACTCGACAATATTCAAACAGGTACACGCTTCTTAAACGCAGCACAAAAGGCCACGGTCGGTCAATCGATTAAGAATATTGGTAACACCAAATTATTTATCGATGACACCCCTGGTATCAAACTGATTGATATCCTTGCCAAGTCACGTCAGTTAAAAGCTGCTCATGATGATTTAGGTTTAATCGTTGTCGATTATATTGGTTTAATTACCACAGGTGAAAAACGTATTGAATCTCGACAAGTGGAAGTCTCCAACATTTCTAGAGCACTTAAAGAACTTGCGCGCGATCTCAAAGTCCCTGTGTTAGTGATTTCCCAATTATCTCGACAAGTTGACTCACGAGACGATAAACGTCCTTATCTATCAGATTTACGTGAATCAGGTGCGATTGAACAAGACGCGGATATGGTCTTTTTAATGTACCGTCCAGGATATTATAAAAACCTTGGATTTAGTAAGAACGTCACCCAAGATGAAAAGAAACGCTTTAAAGAAGAAAGAGAAAAGGTTGAAGCATTAACCAAAGAAGTTGGTGAATACGCTGAACTTGTTGAAATTATTATCGCGAAGAATCGTAATGGTAAAACAGGCATTGTTCCACTTCTCTTCTTTAAAAACTTTGGACGTTTTGATAATCCAAGTGAAGATTACGAATCGAGATTAAAACAAATTCGTCAAGAACACGGCGCTCCCGATATCGAAGAATAATGAAATTTTATATCCTTGCCTCAGGCTCCAAAGGCAATGCAACCTTAGTGGAGAGCCGTGGTTATCTTTTACTCATTGATGCAGGTTTAACCAAGACTAGACTCAAGGAAACCTTCGCAAAAACGCCATATCTCATGGAACAAGTACAAACGGTTTTGTTCACCCACGAACATAGTGATCACGCGATGGGTAAGGATTTTTTTCCTGAAGAGATTCGCTATGCCTCAAAAGGAACTATGCCTGTTTTACATGGTAAAGAACTCACCCCATACGAACCCTTTTATTTTCAACATATCAAAGTGATACCGTTAGCGATTTCTCACGATGCTCGAAATCCATTAGGGTTTGTCATTGAAGATGGAGAATCTTCTTTGGTTTATATGACGGATACTGGTTACATATCTGAAAAGAATATTGAACTGATGAAAAATAAACATCACTATATTCTTGAATCTAATCACAACGTGAAGATGTTATTACAAACCAATCGTAGCCAAGATCTAAAGGTAAGAATCCTTGGCGATAGCGGCCACCTATCAAACGAAGATAGTGCGATGTTTTTCTCTGAAATGATCGGTGAGAATACAAAATCAGTATACTTAGCCCACATCAGTGAAGAAGCGAACACCCCAGAACTTGCCTTAGAAACGTATCAAAAGGTATTAAGAAAACGTCGTTTACTCACAACAAAATTTAAAATAGAATTAACCCAACAATACGATGTCGTTGTTGGCGGCGACTAATCCCATGTTCAAGATTAAATTAATTGCGGTGGGCTTTATCAAACACACATACCTAAATTTAGGTATCGAAGAATACAAAAAACGCCTTTTACCATTGGTTGAATTATCGATTCATGACATTCCTGAAACACCCATTAAAACTGATCGTGAGGAAGACATCACAAAAGCATTACATGCGGATGGTTTAAAAATTAAAAATTTAATCCCAAATAATGCCTATATCGTTCTATTGGATATCCAAGGTCAAAAACTCTCGAGTGAAGTAATGGCAAAAAAAATTGAAACACTCCAATTAAAGACAAGTCAGTTGGTCATGGTGATTGGTGGATCTCACGGGATTGATCAATCCATTCGTAACATTGCAAATGAAAAATGGAGTTTCTCTCAGTTAACTTTTCCACATCAATTATTTCGTTTAATGCTTTTAGAACAACTTTATCGAAGTATGACCATTTTAAAAGGTCATCCGTATCACAAATAATTAATCGATTAAACCGAAGTGTTTCATCGCCTTTGCCCAACCATCTTCATCAACGGTTTTGGTAACATAATCTGCCACTTTCTTTACTTCTTCTTTTCCATTACCCATGGCTACTGAAATTCCTGCAAATTCTAACATTTCCATATCATTAGGAGCGTCACCTAACGCCATGACGTTTTCTGGCTTCCATCCATAGTGTTCTAACACGGCAAGAATTCCTTTGGCCTTATCAGAATCGATTGGCATAATGTCAACTGCATAAGTATCCCATCTTGCGGATTTACACAACTTAAGGTGGGGTAAAAATAAACTTTCATCGACTTCGTCACAGAAGGCAATCGCTTGATAAATCTTACGATCATAATGGTCGGGAAAGGTTCGAGGTTGAGGGAAGCGAGTGCCGTATTTTTCGTGGGCTTGAATCACTCGTTCATCGACATAATTGATATGACCACCATTTTCTTCCACTAATGTAAGACCAAATTTTAAACGTTTAGAAAACTTAATTAAGGCATCAACTTCAGATTCTGGAAGTGGATAACGGTGAATAATTCTTCCATCAATGATGGCGTTTGCTCCATTCATCGTGATCAAACCATCTGGTTTAATGGAATCTAAAATTCCTAGTTTGTGAATAAGATAACGATTTCGACTCGAGGCTAAAAACACTTTAATGCCCTTTGCTTGTAGGGATTGGATTGCTTTAATAGCGGAAACAGGCATCACTTTTGTTTGATGAGAAAATAAGGTGCCATCGATATCGGTGACAACAATCTTGATTGTGTCTTTTGCTTGCTTCATAGATTACTTTCATAGTAAGTCATTCTATGAGAATAGTCAAAACGCCATTTAAATCGTGTAAAATATTATCCATGAATGGCTTGATGATTTATCGTCATATTCCCGGTAGGGCTGAACAATCCACACAACTTGGTTTGTTAATTGATGCTTTTGCAAAATTTAAACTTAAACTCATCGCCGTCCCTTCCACAGACTTAAATCGATTGATTGAGACCACTAACAAAGGTTTTTTTAAATTTGCGGTGCTGTTAGATAGCGACCCTCAAATTGCTAAATTCTTAGAAACAGACCAACAAATGAAAGTCTTTAATGATAGTAGCGCCATCAACTTATCGATGGACCGGGCTTTACTTTCCATTACCTTAAGAAATGCATTGATTCCAAGTCCGGCAACGATTGCTTTACCTTACTCGGTCAATGTAAATTTGATGCAATCGATTCAAGAAGTGAAAGAGATGATGAACGACATCCACTATCCAGTGTTAGTTAAGAATCGATATCCACAATTGAATGAAAAGATCTATTTTGTTCGTGATGAAAAAGAATTAGTCAAAGTATTAGAACCAATCGGTATGCAACCCCTTATTGTTCAAGCGTATGTACCTCCGCAAGACCGACAACTCTTTAAAATTCTTGTGATGGGCAAACGTGTGATTACCGGTGTTGAAGTTGTTTTGCTAAACGGGAAAGAATACTTAAAGCAAATCGAAACACCTCAAGATATCAAAAAAATAGCGATTAAAACCGCCAAAGCAACCGGAACCTCTTTTGCCTTAATCTCTATCTTTTACTTAAATAAAAAAAATCCTTATGTCTATTCAGTTAAAACCAATCCCAATATAGTAGAATTACAAGTAGCTACGGGCATGTATCTTAGTGGATACCTTGCCAAATTTATTTATTCAAAAACCAAAACAATCAAATAAGGGTGATCATATGAACATTACTGTCTTCGGACTTGGTTATGTAGGGCTAACAAATGCGGCTTATTTAGCACAGTTCCATTCCGTATGGGGATTTGATAAAGATATCTCCAAAATTAATGACTTAAAAAACCAACTAGATTATTTAAATGAACCCGGTGTATTTCAGTTATTAAAAAAACATAGCAAAAACCTAAGTTATATCGAAGAACCTTCACAAGCCCTCAAGCAATCCGATGTTGTTTTGTTAGCGGTTCCTACACCTGAAGGTGAAAAGGGTGAACTCGATTTATCGGCAATTGAAGATGCTTTTTCTCACGTGATTGAAAGTGGTAAAAAAGGCATCATGGTTTTGGTTCGCTCCACTGTGTTACCTGGAACTTTTGAAACATTAACGAAACTGGCGTTAGAAAAAAACAGAAAAGATATCCAAATTGTGATCATGCCTGAATTTTTATCTCAAGGTGAAGCCTTAAAAAATATCTCATCACCAAGTAGGGTAATTGTGGGCATTAACCAAGTAGGATTTGAAAAAAAACTGAGAGCAGTGTTTAACTATCCCACGAAAGTCCCGTATTTGATAACCGATCCAAACACAGCAGCATTAACGAAGTATGCAGCCAATATATTCTTAGCGACCAAAGTTTCCTTTATTAACGAAATGTCACAAATCGCAGAAGCTGTTGGCGCTGATATCCAAGATGTCGTCAAAGGGATTGGTTACGATCCTCGTATCGGAAATCAATTTATTCAACCCGGGGTCGGTTTTGGAGGAAGTTGTTTCCCTAAAGACCTAAAAGCACTCAAATATCTTGCTATACAACACCAAATCAACGGCAGCATTTTAGATGCAACGATGGCCATCAACCAAGATCAAATTATGCGTTTTATGAACAGGGTGATGGAACGATTCAACCATCAAATCAAACAAAAAAAGATTGCCGTCCTTGGATTAAGTTATAAAGGTTCAACAACAGATGTTCGAAATTCACCCGCCTTTAAAGTTATCGATACCTTAGCAGACCAAGAAGCGATTATTTTTGCCTATGATAAAAAGGCCACCTTTGATTTCTTTAACGTTCGTGGTGAAAAACCATGTTTAGCGTATGCGATTGAAATTGAAGAGGCACTTAAAAATGCTGATCTTGCGATTATTTTGAACGATGCCAAAGAAATTAAAAATCTTAAGGCCAGTGATTTTACGCGATTGATGAAAACTCCCATTGTATTTGATGGTCGAAATTTATTTGATCCCAAGACGATGCAAGGGGTTGAATATCACTCGATTGGTAGACCAACGAAGAAGTAGATTATTTCTTAGGTGTATTCGGCACGACATTAGCATCAACGGGTCTTAAATATTTAGACGACAACCACATTAAGCGAAGACCGACAAATAATACGAAGGCTGTACCTGCAAATTCAGGGAATAATGCTCCTGCGACGATGGTTAATAAAGCCGGGGAGAATAATGACCATGCGCCCATTTTCATCGTTTCACCAAACTTGAAATGGTTGTTTGGATTTAATTTTCCACGCGTCATGATGAAGATGACAACCGACATCATGAGGGCCATCACAGCGTTTACAACAAGGGTTAAACCGCTTTGCGCAAGTAATAACACTGACTTTGAATATGCAAAACTTTGATCAAAGAAATTAAGCCAATTTGCAAAAACGAGGTTTACATACTCACTCACATCCGTTGGATCAATGACATTACCATCTTGATCGGTTTGAATAAAGTTAGCTAAGTTTGTACCGAGTGGAACTTCATCATAGGTGCCCGTAAAGGCGGTTGCAAAACCTTCTCCGTTAACAGAACCGTCTGCTAATGCAGCGGGATTATAAACATACATATAGACAGCGGATTTCGCTAGCAACATAAAACTTCCGATTTGGTCATCTCCGGTAGGTAAGGCTAATAAACGATTGGCAAATTCACCCATCGCTTCATCGGTTTGATCTTCTTGAACAAACACACGTAATCGAGTTGTGCCATTCACCGCGTATTCAAAATAAGGGAACGCTTCTTCGTCCACGAATGTATTTTGAAAAGCAGCACTCCAACTCGTACCTTGGTTATCGATGGAATAAGTGGTGACACCATCAACCGTTTCAGATACAACGACTAAATCCACACCAGCGTCTTCAATCGCTTCTGTAAATGAAACAAGTGCATTTTCAATCGAAAAGGTATTGCCAGATAAGAAAGTAGATCCTTCACGGTTACTGATTTGATTATAAGTTGGGTAGGTTGCTAATAAAATCGATAGCAGAAACAAAATGATGGCAATATACCATGGTTGGTTTCTTGCTTGCATGATCGGCTCGTTACTAAAGATGGATTGGAAGATGAGTTTAAGTGTTTTCATAATACCTCTGTGCGTTTTAATTATATAAGTAAATCAATTCATTAAGCAATTGGAGTTGGGATGATTGCATTCACCAAGGTATTACCTTAAGATTAAATTGCTCATAAGAGCAACAACCTGGGGATGTCATGGTTTCGACAGGGTTGTCATCGCGCATTGGATGCAGCCGAGTGGTGACGTTATCACCAAAAAATAGTAACTGGCAACAGTTTACAATTCGCAGCAGCTTAACCATTAAGCTCCGATATACTGTGACCCGCTCAGGCGGGACTGCGCGCTACCGTTGGTTTCGCTTCTCACGCAACGGACCAGTGTCATACCAAGAAGCTAAGCGACTACACTGATTCACGTAGCTGACGAAAATTTATGAATCTCGCCCTTGGCTAGTTTGTCGATATCTACGACAGGGGTTAAATCAATATCGTCTAAGCTGTAGACGCTAATGTGGGATCTTCTCTGGACCGGAGTTCGACTCTCCGCATCTCCACCAGTAATCTCCTATTCCGGTAGACTATAAACCTCTCACCTTCGCACCGGCGAATATCATGGTGGGAGGTTTTTGTTTTCTCTTGCTGCTACAACATAACTTGCCAATCCAACCCCTTGATGAACCCTAAGGTAGC
>JACCDO011970366.1_pt1 | contig 59027 bp, 62 predicted proteins | sample 7446101 | NCBI WGS metagenome assembly JACCDO01 (sample SAMN15323440, study PRJNA562643) | freshwater metagenome | isolation source: river surface water | place: USA:Blue River Watershed | collected 2017-08-16 | reverse complement strand
CCAGCACCGGAACCAGTTAAAGCATACATTGGAGTGCCAGAACCAGTTCAAGCACCAGCACCGGAACCAGTTAAAGCATACATTGGAGTGCCAGAACCAGTTCAAGCATACGCCGGAGAACCTGATAAACTAACACCGCCAAACTCAGCTATATAAACTTGACTTATAACAGAAAATGATATAGAATTTACTACAATTATATTCTATATGGCAAAAAAGAAAACACTTTATCCGCTTGTATCGGTTTGCACGCCGACATTTAATCGGCGGCCGTTCATTCCGATAATGTTCGAGTGTTTCAGGAACCAAACTTATCCGAAAGATCGAATTGAATGGATTATCATAGATGACGGAACTGATAAGATCAAAGACTTGGTTAATTCATCGGGCATTCCACAAATCAAGTATTTTGAATTGCCGAATAAGATAACCCTCGGAGCAAAGCGCAATATGATGCACGATAAATCCACAGGTCGGATTATCGTTTATATGGACGACGATGACTATTATCCGCCGGAGCGCATTTCTCACGCAGTCGAGGTGCTTAACGCAAACAAGACCGCTCTTTGCGCCGGTTCGAGCGAATTATATATATTTTTCAAGCACATTCAAAAGATGTATAAATGCGGTCCATATGGACCAACACACGCAACTGCCGGAACATTCGCGTTCCGTCGAGAATTGCTCAACGTTACCAGATATAACGACGAAGCGTGCTTGGCAGAGGAGCGAGAATTCTTGAAAGGTTATACAATTCCGTTTGTACAATTGGACCCAATGAAGACAATTCTTGTGTTCTCGCACGACCATAACACGTTTGATAAGAAGAAGTTGTTAAATAATAAACACCCCGAGTATTTTCGCGAATCGGACAAGACGGTGGATATGTTCATTCGATTTACAGATGAGGCAAAGATCAAAAGATTCTTTTTGAAAGACATTGACGATAAATTGACAAAGTATGCCCCCGGCGATCCTTCCATGAAGCCAGATGTCCTCAGTCAGACAAAGGAAATCGAAGAAAAACGCAAAGCCGAGCAAGAGAAAAATTCGGGTGCGCCGGGATTAATTGTCCAACAAGAGGGCAAAGAACCGGTCCAAGTATCTATGGAAGATATTGTAAAAATTATAAATTCACAAAATCATACAATTCAAGCAATGAAGGCACGCAATCTTGAACTCGAGAAATTGGTAACTAAGTTACAAGAACAATTGATTACTAAGCATGCCAGTAAATTAGAGCCCGAAGTGCCAGTTCAATTGAATCAGATCAAACACTCAACGTCTTCATCCACTTGAGTTTTCTTTGTATTGTTATCTAGATACCTATACAAACGCCGAATATCCAATTTGCCTATATTATTATTTTCGAATAGCTTACACGCCTGGGTCATGCTATCGACATTATTATTGAGATCTTCGCCAAAGATAAACCGCAGTTCCTGGAAAAAAGCAATCAAGTCCTTCCTATCCATGTCCAAGTCCTGACAAATAGTGTATATAAATTGCTGATTATTATACTCAGTTGAGTATTTGGTTAGAACCTTGGTAAATCGCACTTCATCTGGATTGAACTGATTTTTATTTTCCGGGAACGTATCGTGGTATATTTTGTTGTTGTGGAATGTTTTTATCATTGAACTCATTTCATTGAATTGCCATATTTGATTCTGGAACGTAATTCTGTCTATATAGTCAGCAAAACACATATTATCGAGTATGCTCAAATAAAATGGCATAGTTTTCAGGTTGTTTTTTTTAGAAATCGCGTCGATTATATTTTCATGCCATAATAGCGCAACAATGGTTCTATCCGTCTCGTTTATAAAATTATTGTGCTCGGTAATTGGCACTGGTCTATTTAATAACGTCTTTGTAATTTGTTTGGAATCTTCGTTTTGTGATTTGAGATGAAGAATATTTTTAATAAGCGATTCATTCAGCAATTCCGGTGAATTTTCATATATTTTTTTAATAAATTGGAGCTTCCTTAGATCTCCTTGAACATATTCCAATATTATATTGGTAACCGACGGTTCTGTCGGGGCAGTCTTATTCAATAGCGTTGTTATTTGTTGGTTCGTTGGTGTTTTTAATTCAAATGTATAACAGACTTTCATCAATTCTTTCATCTTCTTGTCGACGAAATAATTGCCAATACAAATAATTGGATTCATTGTGATATCCTCTAAGCGCTGTTTCTTTGTTTTCTTCTGACGAATCAGTTTGATTAACGAAGTAATCCCGCCCTTGTCGCCGCTATTCATACCATCGATTTCATCCATTACAATCACGATCTTCTTTACCTGTTTGTTTAACATGTGGAGAACATTACGACTTGATATATTATTACTAGTAATCGTGTCGATAAGCGATGTATTGCGCACGTCGCCTGCATCGTATTTTACAATATCATAATTCAAACTTTCTAGGAGTTTGGTAACGAATGTGGTTTTTCCAGATCCGGGCGCGCCATATATATAGATTCCTTTGTTATAATCTACGTTTTTACAATTCTTGTCGAATTCACCCAATATTTTTTTAATTTGTTTTGAAATATCATCTCGATTCAATATAGAATTAATATTTTCCATTATGATATGAAAATATTTATTTTTATGTGGGTTTGAACGAATCATTTATAAGGCACCGTATTTTACCTAGAAAACGCACCGTGTTTTACCTAGAAAACGCACCGTGTTTTACCTAGAAAACGCACTGAAATTCGCAGTTACCGGCATGAAGTTAGCCGATGGTTTATTTTGTAGTTGTCCATTGTATGTGTATGGGTCCATCGTTCCGCGCGAAGATGCCGAATAAGACCCTCCGCCACTGGAGGACGCGCGTTGCCCTTCGTCGGCTGAATATTTACCTCTCGCCAAATTGACTGTTCCACCAATCGCGTCTTTCGCTAGTCCAACTGTGCCTTTGACTGTGTCTTTCGCGAGACCGACCGTGCCGCCAACTACATCCCTGGCCAACCCAACTGTTCCGCCAACTACGTCCCTGGCTAATCCAACCGTTCCGCTGGCGGCACCTTTCGCCAAATCAGCGGTTCCACTGACAGCACCCTTGGCAAGTTCTGCAGTTCCGCTAACTGTTCCTTTGGCCAAATCGACAGTGCCTAATCCGACGCTAGTAGCTCCCGATCCAAACGATTTCAAAATATTGCCAGCCGTGTCAACCGTCTTTTCAGCGACAGAACCAGTCGCCTTCACCGCGTCGGAAATTGGCGCAATGGCACTAGCTTGTCCCGACACGGATCCAGACCCAGAACCAGATACAACTGCCGCCGCTGGGCAGTTAGCTACAGGACACGATGGGCAAACTGGCGGAACAATTTGCGTTTTCAGCATATAATCGTCGGACGCCGTCTTTCCGGTCTTGTTCCAATACCAATACCACTTATAGTATTCGGATATAGCGGAATCGGCACTCGGCGGTGGCAGACTCGCGTCAGGCGGAGTAGCGGGCGGAGTAGCGGGCGGAGTAGCGGGCGGAGCAATTGCTACACCGCTCTCATTAAAACGCTTGACGTCGATCAATTTAACAACCCCCGCCTCTTTAACAAATGTCGCGATAAGAGTATTCACGCCATATGGCATTACCAAAACGGATTTAGTTACGAGCGCAGAGAGCGCCTTCTTTTTCGTATTTAAATCATCATTCGCTTTAGCCAGTGCTTCCGTGGTTGAAGCATCTGTCGGCTTCGCGGCAGACGCCGTTTTTGCGGCAGCAAACGCTTTTCTTGCTACAGTAACAGCATCGCTCGCATCTTTCGCGGTAGCGCCTGTGGCAATATGTAAAATCCACGGGTTGAATTTAGTCTCTGATTTCAGCGTGTACTTTCCCAAACTGAAATCGATTTTACCTTTAGTTGATCCTTCTGTGGTTATTTTCAAGCTGGACATAGTAATAGGATTGCCTTCGCGGTCGAAAGCATCGAATGATTCTGTATCAGCTTTGATAGCCAAACATCCACTGGTAATATCATAAAATACCGGAGAATTCTTCATTACGTAGATGGGTTTAATAAATTGCGCAACGGTTGTGACGCTGTCGGTACCCGGGTCGAGAGACCCCAAATACGCGCGCGTCTGCGTTTTGCCGGGCGATTTCCAGTCATATTCTCCAACAGTCTGGTTCGCTCCGTCGAAGCAAAACCCGCTCTTGTGAACACCATCCGTTACCAAATGCGCGAAAGTGATCTTGTCCCATGGCATGTAGAATAGCTGATTTTTATCTCTGGAAACCGTCCAGGATGTCCAAACACCATCAACGGTTGTCGCAAGTGGCGTGTCCAATTTAATTACCGAAGATGCCGTGCCGGTCTCATCGCCCTTCCTAGTGATGATTTTGTCGGCAGTTGAGCCGGTCTGAAGAACGACGTTTCCATTCGTCTTATCGAAATGAATTGATGAGTCAACCAGCGGCCATACTTTATTGGCATATCCAGTTACATTCGTTTCAGCATAAGTAGATCTTGCCGTGAATCCTTCACTTACCTTAGACCCAATGAGAACGGATAATATTAGAATTGCCAATAAAAGTATAAACATCCATAATGGCGTCAATTTGACAGATTTCATACCTATATATATATAATCTAAATAAAAAATTGATAAACGCAAATAAACGTTATTCATCTGATAAAAACATGTTGCTCCCAATCTACGACGAAGCCAACCAGTTCGAAATCGGTGTCGATGAGTGTGCCCGTGGCCCTATGTTTGGTCGCCTATATGTGGCTGCCGCAATTCTACCTAAAGATGGCGCATTCCGCCATGAACTTATGAAGGATAGTAAGAAAATCAAATCAAAAAAGAAGATGCGCGAACTGTCCGATTATATCAAAGAGCATGCTATTGCGTGGCATATCCATTATATTGAGGCGGACGTTATCGATGAAATTAATATTCGCCAGGCCGTTTTCCGTGGGATGCGCGAATGTATCAAGCAGGTTCTCGCCAAGGTAGATGAATCTGGTAAAAACACATTGCTTGTAATTGATGGCAATGACTTCCTACCATACACCGTGTTCGACGAATCGACGGAGACACTGCGCGAGATACCACACGTAACGGTAGAAAAAGGCGACGGGACATACTCGTTCATTGCCGCGGCATCCATATTGGCTAAAAACGCCCACGATGAATATATACTTGAATTATGCGAACAGTATCCCCTATTGAAAACACGATATTCTATACATGAGAATGTAGGCTACGGAACTGCCAAACATCTCGCGGGAATTCGGACATACGGCGTAACTCAATGGCACCGTAAAACCTATGGTGTTTGTAAGTCGGCCGAATATTCTCCTATCTAATAGATTCTAGTTCTAATGCCTTTCGTTTGGACCAGTTAGTGATAAATAAGCCATCGCTCCTATATGTAAGAACACGCTCCCTATAAATCTCAGTTGCTCTCGCGAATGCGTCTGTATAATTCATTTTTGTTACCGACATCCCAAATATAACACATCGATCAATGTCATATGCCGCTAAAAGGTCCGCCTCGCGCACAATATGGTATGCGAGCTGGTATTCGCCCAGGTCCGGATATCCATTCTTTTTCACTTTGGAATATGACATGGTTGTAACAATCGACACAATTACGTCGAGTTCCTGGTCAGTTAAGTGTCCTGCCATAAAGTCGCGGATTTCCTGGATGGCGACGGCTTCATCTGGCACATATTTCCGATCACACATATCGTGTAGAATTGCCGCCGCTAGAATGATGGTTTCTTGTTCTGAAAGGTGTGGATTTGCGTCGCGTTCGCTCGCGAAGATTTCATAGGCAAACCGCATGACTTCCATGCTATGTTTGAGTGAGTGCGATTCATCTATATCGTATTTTTTGGTAAAGTGCATAACACACTCAAATGCTTGGTCAATCATGTTTTGATTTGTTTTTGAAATATTATATAAATGGTAACAATATTTCAATTTTTGCTAGAATTTTCAAATAAATACTCATACAAATCAATTAACATATAAATGGCAATCATAAACGCGAACGCAGACAGTTCCATCTGTGTCAAATACATTACTTTATCAATGTTATTGGCTAACATTTTATATAATTTATAAAATATTACTAAACATTCAAACCGATTTATACTACAATAGGCTTCTCTAATAGCGATTTCAGTGTCTGGAAGAACTGGATAGAATGATTCGCCTCCATAAACATCTGATGTTTTCCTTCTAAAATGGTTTTGTTTTTAATCTTGTTCAACGTGGGTTGCGAAATAACATTGAATAGTTCATTTTTCGCATATATCATATGGCAGTTGTTTCTGTCGATAATTGATAGGTCCATTTTGTCGATATATTTAGTTTCCATAGTTACAAATTGTTTTCCCAAAACTGGGTAAATATCGTCATTTAATATGTTTCCATCGTCATATAAAAAATTATTTGGAAATGCTATTAGTTTAGGTAGATAGACATTTTCTATGAATGGTATCCAAGCGATGATATCATTTGCTAGGGACCGTTCGATTAGTGGCATAAGAAAAATGATCTTCTTATTAGTTTTTGATATACAATCCATGTATTCCTTGTGTTCGGTTAGAAACTTCAATAGAAGCCCTCCTCCCATCGAATGACCAATTATTACGTCATATAAATTATTTTCGATCTTATCACATAATCTAGCATATACAACAGACAGGTCCTCTTCTGGCGAATAATTGAAATATTCGAGTTTATATTGCGACATCATAAAAAAAGTGTCGAAAGTACTATACGTGTCTTTAGTTATGTAATTTGTATTCATGTCAGTAGCATACCCCCTAACAAACAGCACATTCATGTATATATATAAGTATATATTTTATTCGACCACGTTGCTCATCGCTCCATTAATCCACTCCTTTGTCACGGACATGAATTTCGTCTCACGATCCATTAGCGAATATCCAATCAAGAAGTTCTCCGGATCTCTCTGGACAAACCCAAGAGTATACTCGACCTTCTGTTTCTCAAATGTTACGAAATCACTGAACCTAGACAAGCGGTTCGATACCTTATTGAGCGCGACAAACATATGATAATAGTAGCGACGGTCCTCATACGAAACCGCATGGCAGATGAACCAGATCTCATTTCCTACCTCGAGTCCGTTTGTTGAACCCCGAACGTTCTTGAATACATGCGGCATGTTAATCTGATGCGTCTTATAAAAGATTCCGTCGTCTGTAATGTCGCCAATGACGAGCGGATTCCATCCATAGACGCACTTCGTCTTGTAGTCGTTCCCCTTATACAGAACCCAATTCTTCTCTACGTTGCGCTGGTTCGCCATGTTCAGTATTTTGGATGTAACCGCGCCACTTTGTATGTCAATTGATCCATTCTCCACGGAAACGCCGTGGTCAAATCCGCGATTCGCGCTATAAACCAGCGAGTCGCCATCAGACAATAGACGAATGTCTTCTAGACCAACATACCGGTTATCGAGAGAGCGGTCATGCTGAACGGTGATGTTCTCGCCAATCTTATCGAGCGTGTTCAGTGTGAATCTAGAAATAATGTTAATCGTTTCAATAAACTCCTGGTTGTCATATCCGCCCTCGTCATTAATCTTATAATTTACGAACCTATAATTACAGACAAGTTCTCCGTTATGAACACAGAGTGCGGGTGTGCTAGAAACAAAACCGTCCTTCGGGGGTTCAGGAATAGACAGCGAAACGCGCTTGCCCTGAATAGTCGGAGCATAAAACTTGTAATTGCTCATAACGCTGCCATTCGTCCAGTTATCAAGCATCAGCAACTTCATACATACCTTTACCATATCGAGCTTGTCCGGATTGTGGTAATATCCAATGATCGACATTTCATAGTCCAATTTGTAATCATAAATATCCTTTTCCAAGAATAGGAAATCATACCGCTGCGTATCCTTGCGGCGCTCGTTGGCAATCTTATATAGTTGATACGCGAGCTCATTCTTACCGCGATTTCTATAATAGACAATCATCTCATACAAGTTCTCAATTCTACTCGAATACACGGTATATGCCTCCATCCACCAATAAACTGCGCGCTCCATATCGCCGAGGTCCCTGTAAATACGCCCAATCGCAAAGCAACTATACCAGATCTCCTCAATCCAGCCACCCAGTCCGATGCGCTTCTTGTATGTCTCAATCGCCTTTTCTTTCTGCCCAGAATCACGGAGACTGCTAGCCAAATAGAAGGTATATCGGTCATTGTTAGGATTCTTCTCTAGTGCTTCCGACAAGAGGCGCACGTCGCGAACATACTTATCAGATTTGCTGCCTCCATCGCCAATATCATGAATGAATATTTGATTGTTCTCATATGTGCCATATGTAGTTCCATCGGGCACCTGGATATACTCGTGAGTAACTCCCCAATACTTAATGCCCTCATTGTTCTTGATAACACGGACATTCTTATATTGGAAATCACTGGTTCCCTGGAATATGTAGTGAGCATTATTACTCAGCAGACTCTTTTTGAAATTAGCGACATTGAATCCGTTGCCATACTGGAGAACCATGTCAGCATCCATCAACAACAAATAGTCTGCCTTGTATCCATTGGCACACTGTTCTAGTGCGAATGTTCGATTATAGCCGAAATCGCGGAATGGCTCCTTTACAACTCTTCCGGGAATAGATTTCTGTTTAAAATATTCCTGAATAAGTTCAATCGTATTATCCGTGCTTCCGGTATCGCAAATACAATAACTATCGATTACTTTGACGACAGAGTCGAACAAACGAGTAATAATCTTACTCTCATTCTTAACAATCATATTTAGACATAATGTCGGGATTGGGGTTGATTCCATGTATATTGTTTATTAAACATCATAGTTTTTATATATCTTATGGTTATATAGTATAATGGCGTCCACCCGTTTCAATTCCGATTCCGCGAGAGTAAATAAACAATTACAAGAAAGCACTGGTCTATTCCGCTATCAGTTAAACGCACCTGGACCTGGCGTTGATACACCTTTCTTCGAAGATCCCCATATACGTGTCCAAAAATGGGCTGCTAACTTAGGTAATAATACGACTGACTTAGAGAGCGATCTCCGTGGAATTAATCGCAAACTTAGTCGCGATAACGTCGAATATTCTTCCAAGACACCGGCGTCCTACACCCAGTCATATGGCACACAGGCCGCATTTGTCGATGAGACGCGCGCCTCACTTCCAGCTTGGACGTTACGTGATTTAGAAAATCCGAGGTGGCGTACAAATACGTCGTTCCATGATGTTCAATCCAAAACCGAAATACCGTTTCCAACGAAAGAATCTACGCGCATTCAGCAAAAATCGAAATAATTTTATATATTATACTTATATAGCATTATTATGGAATTAGCAATACCACTATTGGCAATGGGTGGACTTTATATAGCATCTAAACAGAGCAAGGAAACATTCGAAAATAAGTCTTCTTTGCCGAATGTGGACGTTCCTGACGCGAATTTCTCGGCGCCCGTTTATGCCGAAACCGACGTGACTTCCAAATTGTCCGTGGCAAATCGATATGATGGAGCGGTTGCTTATACTGATAAATATTTCAACCAGAACATGAATCAACAGCTAACGAATCCGCCATCCGCCGTCGACAATAAGTATAGATCGCTCACTGGAGAGATGGTGGGAAAGGATCATTTCAAACACGGAAATATGGTACCCTTCTTCGGTGGAAATATCCGATCTAGACACGTCGAAAATTCGAGTGAATCTATTTTAGACAATTATACTGGAGCGGGTTCTCAGATAATATCCAAACAGGAACGTGCTCCGCTTTTCGCCCCAGACGAGAACTCCCAGTGGGCGCATGGTGCGCCGAATAATACTGACTTCATGCGCTCCCGCGTGAATCCCAGTATGAGAATGGCTAACGTGAAGCCGTTCGAAGAGGAACGTGTTGCGCCCGGTCTCGGTCTAGGATATACGACCGGTGGCGCGGGCGGATTCAATTCCGGTATGATGAATCGCGAGGCTTGGTCTGAGAAGACGGTCGACGACCTCCGTGTTGCCAGCAAACCGAAATCCGGCGGCATTGGCATGCTGGGATATGAGGGTCCGGCGTCGAGCAGGATCAAGAACACAGCGCAGCAAGGCATACAGGAGAAAAACAGGCCAGACCGCCATTTCGAAATGAATCCCGATAGGTATATGACGACAACTGGTCTAGAAAAGGGTCCGACGATGCGCGCCGTTACTATAGAAAAACACGTGTCGCGCCCCGAGACGGCCGTGTCGTATGCCGGAGGCGCGGGCGTAAGTGCTTCTGCCTTCTACATAGATGGTGAGCATATGCCGAGCCACCACCAAGACCTAGGTGCCCTCCCGCTAACTGCTGCGAATGCCGTTGGCAGGGCTACGGCAACGGAATCTGACTATGGAGTTAAGGCGCAGATGGCGTATCCGAACAACCGCACGGTTATCGTCAATGATGATTACTTCGGCGCGATTGGCGGGGCGTTCGGTGCCGCAGTAGCACCCCTACTCGACGCCCTTCGCCCAACGCGCAAGGAAACCACCGTCAGCACTATGCGCCCTTACCAGAATGCTAGAGCGCCAGTTGCGTCGTCGTATGTATATGATCCGACGGATAAGCCCTTGCCGACCATTCGCGAGCTGAATGATTCTACCAAAAATCTTCCGATTGTCAGCAATGTTCAGCGTAGCGGTGCTTACTATGTCACAGGACATCAAGAGACGCCCACGTCACGTGCGATGACTGGCGAGTATGAGTATTCGGGAATTGCCGGCGGCAACATGCACGAAATGAGGTCTTATGCCGCTGAATATAATCAGAGGAATAACGATGTGAAAGCGTCCACCATCGATAGTCGAACGGCGGGTGGAAATATCAAAATATACAGCGCCAACGTGAATATGGCAGCGAAACCCAAGGATGCATATTTGGAGAACAACCGCGCTCCATCACAGATGCGTGCGAGTGGGCCACCGTCGGTCAATCAGATGGGCCGCATGACTGGAGCTCAGCCTCTACACCAGACCATTCAATTGGACCGCAACACGGCGGATATGATGTCTGCGTTGTCAGGCAATCCGTATGCCATCCCCTACGCTGCCAAGTAATACATACATTCACATATATTATTTTTTAAAGTTATATAGAATCACGTGCGCATTATAAGCAATGCTCTCGTTTATTTGGTTCTATATATGGAATATTACAATTGTTCCTATGTGCATCTATATCACGTCGCCGTTTCATGGAATCCGCTGGTATGGTAACTCAAGCCGTATATTGTTTTATGGTTTAAAAATTAAACTCAATTTAACAAGCGACGAACCCTTAATCGAAACCGGGTATATTTTGGCGAATCATAGGTCTTGGTTCGATTTTGCGTTCGATCCATTTCTGGCGGATTCGGCGGCGATTGGTCGGCGGATGGCTTATTATGCTGTATTTTGGTGTACTATGTTGGGGTATTCAGAAAATCGTATTTTTAGTTTTATCCGTGGCAAAGAAACTCGCGGCGAATTGTTTCAACGCATTAAGAAGCATTTTTCAGTTCGCAATCGCATATTGTTTTTTCCCGAAGGAACACGTATGAAATACACGCATCTATCTTCCAAAGAGGATGTGAAATCTTATTTGAAATACGGACTATTAAAGGAGATTTATTATGACAAGACATATCCAGTACAACTACAAATCAGTAACAATAAAGAGGTCGCGATGGATGAAAAGAGGTTCCATATACAACGCGGAGTATCGGTTAATGCCCACCGAACTAGGTCTATTCATCCAAAGGATTATCTCGCGGAAGCGGATTTTTATGACGCCATAGCTCACGAGTGGTATAACGCATGGAAAATTACTCACTGTCCGGCTTCTTGATAAATAGTCGATTCTCCGACATTCATTATTTATAAATTACACCAACCAAAGAGAAAAATGAGACAAAATCGAAATCTTTTTATTATAAAAATATAAAGATTTTCACATAAATATACGTTTATATTATTAACTTTTATTCTGTTGTATTTTATTATGGAAAAATATAAGCAATTAGTTGAGCAATCATTTGCGAATGCCGAACTCGGAAAGTCTAAGATTACAGATGAAATTTTAAAGATTCAAGGAATGAGCGGAAATAAAACCCGTCATTTTTATAATAGTTTATTGAGTGCCGATGATATGAGATACTTGGAAATTGGCACATGGAAAGGAAGTTCTGTTTGCTCGGCAATGTGCGGAAATGCGAATACGGTGGTTTGTATAGATAATTGGAGTGAATTTGGAGGACCAAAGGAAGAATTTCTAACTAACTTCAACAAATTCAAGGGTAACAATAATGCGCGGTTCATAGAAGACGATTGTTATGCTGTTGATATTTCCACTCTACCGAAATTTAATATTTACATGTATGACGGAAATCACACGGAAGATAGTCATTACAGAGCACTGAAATACTATTACGATTGTTTAGATGATGTATTTATTTACATAGTAGATGATTGGAATTGTAAAGAAGTAAGAGACGGCACCGAGCGTGCTATAAAGGAATTGAAACTTAATATTATATATCAACATAATATTCGTCTAACCTGGGATAACACACATACGCCATTTAATATAGCCGAAACCAGCTGGTGGAATGGTATTTTTGTGGCAATATTACAAAAATAATTATTTCTTCTTCTGTGTTTTATTCTTCTTACAAACCTTAATTCCATTCTTCATAGTGGTCGAATAACCGGTCGGGCAGCGCTTCTTGTTCTCCGGGAAAGTGATATACTCGCTATCGTCGGACCCCTCCTTAAGAGGAGAACCTTTCGGTTGAACTACCGCCTTAGGCAGTATTTCAACTACATCCAGTGATAGTTTGGCATACTCATCCGTTATCTTACGCCTATCCGCCTTGTTGTCCCACTTGAATTTAAGACCTTCCATCCGATATAATTCGGGATGGGTTCTCTCATCTAGGTCCTTAAGTAGATCGACCTTATATTGCGTGGTATTCGGGTTCTCTTTTGTAGTTTTCAATACTTTATATTCCAGTGTATTCATTCCATTGGTTCTCCACATTGCCGTATCAATGAACAGCTTCTCCCACTTTTTATCATCGATTACGGTTTTCTTCAGTTTTTCTTGGACTGTCATCTTCTCCTCTAAATCTATCACTTTACCGGACTTTGGCATATGAATCTTCGACACATTCGACGCGACCAAACGATAAATGAGGGCGTCATCCTCGCCACCCCATCCCCAGAAATTATTCGGATATCCATTGATCTGTTCAAACGATTCCCTGCTGAACCCGAGAACCCCGCCCAAGAATACCTTTCGAGTCTTGGTATCCATCTGTTCATACCTTGTGCCACGAATCGCCAAACTGAGAATACCGCTGATCGGATTTACATAGTATGGTAACAGCTCATCGTCGGGCAACATATCGATATCCGTAAATATGAAATTTGTGAATTTAGTTCCTTTGTGCTTTCGCTCATAATCCGTAACGATATCAAACCCTACATTCTTCAATTTACCTATATTGAATGGATTACCGTCCTGCGATTGTTCGATTATGAAAACATGATGCGGATATGGCTCCAGTGCTCTACCCATTCTCTCGATAAATGCCTGGCGCTGTAGCTCACGTTTGCCTTCATCATTGTCGCGGAATATCGTAATGACAGCAATCTTACTTAGAGTTTTGGGTTGTTTGACCTTAGTCTTCATTTCGACTGGTACTGGTGCCGGGACCCCCGAAACCGTCCATAACAATTGTTTCATATAACCCTTGATGTATGCCTCCGAGAGAACCGACTTCGCAAATTCCATCCCAGCCTTAGCTATTTCTCTACATTTGGCGTCATTCTTCTTACACCACTGAATGACACCTAATAGATCACTCAGGTCTGCTTTCACAGGAACATAGTGCGTCATATGCTTGATCATGTGGTCGACCCATGATTTATATTGGCTAGTAACACGCAGAACGAGAGAACCTGTCGCCATTGTGGTCAATAAACGATAGGCATTCACGTTTCCATCCACATGAATGATATACTTATAATTGCTCTGGTCCGCCATTGTCAAGAAACTGGTCGCCGATGGTATGCCAGTGTTCAACATACCCAGTTTATATTTAGGATCAAAGCGTATCGAGTTTGAATCGATGGTGGGGCCTTTACCTGTAAGTTCTACGTCGAGTAATGGCGACACCATTTTTGCCAACTTGATACGCATATTGGTGCGCTCCGTGTATCCACATCCAGTAGGGCCTCCGCGGAAAACCGCCTTCGCTATCTTCTTGTCGGCCCATTCCGTTTTCATCTGGGGATTCGGTTTATAGAAATTCGCGATATCATCATAATTCGGCATCGGTATATCCAAATAGTTCCGTTGTCCAGACATACTAAGAATGGGAATGTGTTTATTGAAATCGTATTTACCTAGGCTGACCTTACCAGTTACCATAGTGAATGGCGACTTACCATCATTCCTCAATATCAGCGCATCCGTTAAATTCAGTATGAATACTCCATTTGGTAAATCGAGACCCTCAAGCAATTTCAAATACTCATTATTGTCTGCATCTACATCTGCATCGACGCCTTTACCTTTGCCATACGGTTTGACAACACACTGCATGACACGTAATTTACTGAGGTTTTTTTCTACAGAGTCTTGGACAAATTTAATCTGCTTTTGTGTCATCGTAGGATTCGTGTTCACGTCCCACAATTGTTCCTCTATAATTTCACTAAATACAGGCGCTGTTGTTCCCATTTCCAACTTACATAGGAGAATATCATTGTTCTCAATACATAACATATAGCATTGGTGGTGTAGATACTCGCATACATATTTCAACGTATTCTCGAGAGCTTGGTCCGATATTTCCCATACAGATTCGGATACTTGCGACGGCATATTGAATATACCCATTTGGACAGCAGTGGGGTGCGTTTGTGTTTTTATATATGGCTTGCCTATCTTGTACGCCTCGTCGTAAGAACGCACGACGATTTGTCTAAGTTTCTGTTTTGGCATAACGCTTCTCTATATATAAAGTTAGTGAAAAAAATTGAATCTCATTAATGTTTATAAAGGATTAATAATAACAACACCAACCAAAACACCAACTAAAGATGCCTTGTGGAATCTGCCGCAACTCGGGACACAATGCGAGAACTTGCAATTTACAAATGCCGGATTTATCTGATGAGCCAGATTTCGTCCCGGTTGGTCGCTGGATGGAAGACAGCGACGGCAATGCGAGGCGCTGGTTTGATCCGGACCCAGACACCGAGTTTGATGAGTTCCTCAAGAGTCTAGACCCCGCACTCAATTTCGAATCACACCTTATTAAATCGCTGGAAGCGGAAGTAGAACGTGAAAAGATGGAATGTATTATTTGCTATGAAACGGTAGGGAATGAAAAAGTGAGTATCAAGTGCGGACATACATATTGCGTCGGATGTTTCGTTAAACATATGCGGGTGAGTAATGAGTGTGCGTATTGTCGGACGGAACTATGCGAAGTTCCGCAGAATAAGCGCCGAATGAGCGCGCAGACGCGGTCCCGTTTAATTGATGATGCGCTCATTGGAGGAGAGGACGGTGTGTGTCAATCGTTTAAAGAGGATTTTATGAGACAGATGAGCAACTCGATAACGAGACAAATTGCGGAAAAATTTCCGAGAAATATTGGGTCGGAGACTATGACTATTATGACGGAAATGTGTGATACAGCGGTGATGTCGGTGAATATGACGTTTGCGTCGTGGGTTGTTGGAATTCATACGAGTACTTATATATCGGATTGGTATGAGAGGTAATGCTGCGAAGTAGTTACAAAGTAAAAAATCAGTTAAAATATTATTTTTTATTGGAATTCATATAAACACAACACGATTTATATATTAGTAACAATGACCGATATCGTCAAGAAGCTCCTATTAAACTACGACAGATGTATGTTCTTGCGAATTTCAACACAGGACCATAATATGCATATGTATTATACCGACGCAATCCAAAAGCATAATACCAAGTTGCTTGGTGGCGCAAGCTTCGTAGATGCCGGATTTGACGTTTTTTCTCCCAATGAATACTACATCCAATCTGATAAGGTTTTCAAGATTGATTTTGATGTAAAGTGCCATGCTCAGATGATTCTCGATTCTGGCAAACAGTTCAACACTGGATTCTATATGTATCCCCGTTCAAGCTTATCGAAGACACCACTACGCCTAGCGAACTCGGTCGGAATTATTGATGCAGGGTATCGTGGTAATCTGATTGGCGCATTTGATGGAATCGGCAGCGGTCGCGTAGACCCGGGCGACCGCCTTGTCCAGATTTGTGCGCCAGGGTTGGTTCCGATTGTGGTCGAGTTGGTGGATGAGATTGACGCCAATACCGAGCGCGGGACTGGCGGGTTTGGATCCACTGGACGATAAATAGTTAAGCGTGTTGTCAATACATACAAAAATAATGGAAACATCCTTATATATATTTACGATACCATTTTTACCCTCCTCTAACTATATATTCGTCATCGGAAGAATCATTATGATACGTTACGCGAGTCCGACTAGACGGTCCCGTAATTGCGTGAACTAAAATCATACTTGCGTCCTGATAATAAGCGCCCCTTGCTTCGGCAGCACCGGTTGGACCTGTTGCAGAATCAGTAGCCAATAGACACCCGCGACAATTCGGACACCTATATCCACTCGATTGTGTGCTTCGAAACAAGCACGTTGTATGAAACTTATGCTGACATATGGTTATTACAACATTCTGCGTATCGTCTATCAATTCAAAGCAAATTGGACAGTCGCTCATTTGTTTCGTAATTTTTGACACATTAAATCTAGAAAATCATGAATCAATTTTCAAAATAATATAGACTTTACTTCTGTATTATTACAAAGAAATGCAATATAAAACCGTATGCAATAATGCGAGTTGGTCATTCCTCACGTTTATACTCGGCGCCTATCTGATATCTCAAGATTTCCGCTCGCCGCTCCAACGATGGACTATCAATTATCCAGCAAATGCTTGGTCTTCGGCACTATACGCATTCCCTATAGCTCCATTGTCAATAAAGATACCTTTGCTGATATTATCGATTGTCAGTTTTGGGCTATGGTCCAATGAAACCGTCGCGATTAATTATGTTGATGTTACCTCCATTTATTGGGTAATCATTCTTGTATCGACTGGCATTTTGCCCGGTGCGAGACACCGGAACATTGCTCTCATGTCAATTAATGGACTGTTTGCTGCGTTCATTACAACAACCTTATGCTTAGGATATGAAGGCGACGTTCTAAATTACTATCACGCAAACTTGGTGCCGATTACTGGGACAATCATGGTTATCAGCACTATAAATACCGCTGCGTATTATGCTCACGTCCGTGTGTATTTGTTGGGCGCCGGTATGATTGTTACTGGGTTCGGTTTCAAGTTACTGACAATTTATTGTGGCCAAGAATGGGGGACCTGTATATTCCATACGAGCACCGCTGGCGGCATCGCTGTTCTGTTGAGTCCGAGACTAGCATTGGCGCTATCTGAAGAACCAACAAAAAAGCGCGACGATATGTTTGTTGCACTCGAGAGCTCGGCGATTGTTTAGTGCCCATAAATGATTTAAACAACTACAAACAATTAAGTCAATAATGAAAAGTTATATAGTGAGACCGATTGAGCCGAGTTATGTTATGGAAAGCAGAACATATAATAGTAAAGATGGTGAGAAGTCGTTTAAGGTCCAAGTATATTACAAGTCGGTTAGAATTGTCGTTTTATCTAATGAAGAGCCGGTTATTGAAATAGAGGATTGTCCATTTGGGATAGACATAAATAAATATTTGATAGATAATAAATACAAACCTGATAATTTCATTTTTAATTACTGTTATGGAATACATTGCCCGGATGCGCCGGAAGATGTGAAAAAGGCAATGATAGATGTTACAGGGGAAATGGATTTCAGTTGTGTGTATTATCCGGATTGGGATTATAGAGATTGTTGTTGTGGCATAGATGAGAAGTATTGGGTGTGCAACCATCCTATAGAGGTTTGGGTGTATACATCAGATTTTACCGTAGAATGTATTGAACGACCTCCGCCGGTAGAGGAGCCAATCCGACCATATGTATATTTAGAACCTCTCGAAGAAGTAAAATTGGAAATGCCTTGATTGAGATCATATCTTATATAAATCATTAAAGAATGATTTATATATACAGTTATTATATAAGTTCGATGTCTAAATTTGTATTGTTAGGAGTTATAACTGACGAAGAATATGTTACCTCCGTTGCCTTCAGCCCAAATGGATTGAAAATTGCGTTTGGAAGCGCCGACGGAACGGTGAGCATACGGGACGCCAAAAAGGTGAAAGATAAACAGTTCTTGAACGAGCAGACCGCTGGTTCGGTGAACTCCGTCGCTTTCAGTCCAGATGGTTCGAAAATCGTCTCCGGAAGCGCTGATGGAACAGTGAGAATCGGGTATGTCGATACGGGGATAGATATGTGGTCCTTGAACGAACAGACTGGTTCAGTGAACTCCGTCGCCTTCAGTCCTGATGGATCAAAAATCGCGTCCGGAAGCGCTGACGGAACGGTGAAAATACGTGATGCCGCAACTGGTGTCGTGAAGTGGGCTTTGAAAGGACACTCTGATTCGGTAAACTCAGTAGTATTTAGTCATGATGGATCGAAAATCGCGTCCGGAAGCTCTGACAAAATGGTGAAGATCTGGAACGCCGCAACTGGTGTCGTGAAGTGGACTTTGGAAGGACACGAGGGCCCAGTGAAGTCCGTCGCATTCAGTTCAGATGGATCGAAAATTGCCTCCGGAAGCGCCGACGAAACGGTGAAGATCTGGAATGCCAATACAGGGAAAGACAAGCGCACCTTGAAATGCGAGGGTCCGGTGAACTCCGTATGTTTCACTCAAACCGATTCGAGAATCGTTAGCGGTAGTAGTAGTTATGCGGAAAGGGTTGGCATAACAACTATATGGAATACTTTGACGGGAGCATCTGAACAGACAATTGAAGAAGACGATGGCCACGAAGTGTCGTCAGTTGCGTTCAGTCCGGTCGACGCGACCCTCGCGATCGCGAGTGGGGAAAAAGTAAGTCTATGGAGAGATACGTCTACTAAAATAGCGGTAAAACGAGCAGCCGTCGCCATGAGAGCACTGCCTGATTTTGGAGAGCCCGGAATCGAGGCGAAAATCGCAGAGTTTCTTGCTCCGCACAACCCCAGAGAACTCGACAAACATGTCAAAACGTTTCATAGTAAAAATAAAGGGGGTGGTTTATCAAAATCAAAATCAAAGAAATCGAAATCGAAAACAAAAAAATCGAGAAAAAACTAAACATGTTCTCTGTGGTTTTTGCGTGTACCCTTACCTTTATTGCCTTTAATAAACTTTGCGATTTCATCCTTTTGTTCGAGTATCTGATTGATCACATTCACATAAAAATGACGGAATTGTGGGCGCATCTTGCTTAGGTCATCGACGCATATCCAGCGTATTTCCGCCTTCTCGAAAATTCGCGATGATTTTATGATCGCCGGATCCAAATGTTTTTGTATAAACATCTGGTTATTGTTATAGTATCTCTCTAAATACGGGTCATATTTCATAGGGAAAATGTGTGTCCTGTATTTGTTTGCTGGAGAATCTATATTGTATGTGCCCGATTTCATGAGTTGTTGTTTAATATGTTGGCCTGAACCTAGAAATCCAGTGAGCTCCTCGCCACCCTCTCTGACAGCCGTTTCTAGCGGTGTTTCGTCGTTCTCATTGCCTCCGCCGAAATCGGAGAACCCCGGCGCCGATTTCTCGAATTGGTTCTCTTTTCCGAACAAAAACCATAGCTTACCATTTCGTATTGTAGCTGGAAGTATCCCGGCGCCCATATTATATGTTACTATGTGATTTTTATTAGCAATATAATTTTATGATTTCTACTAAGTCTGTGTTTTCTTCTCGTTCGATTCTGGCAATACAATCTTCCATAGTATCTGATAATTTATCCAGCTTATCATAAATATCTATTTTGCTTACATTGGAATCTGGATTGAAACGGATAAATATCCACTTTCCGCTATGTATCATATAAACGTCATCATAACGGATTTCTTCGTCTCGTGCGTCGTATGCCCTATGACCAAATTCGTCAGTTTCAATTGCCAAGATAGTATTGCCTATAAGTTTCCGATGATCAATGCGACGCCGATGTGTACAATCGCAGTTGCCTGTATATAATGGCGTATCGTGAATAAATCCGTCGAAATTTGCGTTGATGTAATTTCTTACCATTATTTCTTTGGTATGAGCATATACGATTTTGCTTCGAGGGTCGCTCGGAAATATTTGTTTGAAACAAGTTGCGCAATATCCGTCGTATTTAGAGTTACCACATCGAGAATCTATCCAGTCGATACAATTAGGACAACGTATGCCGCCACCGTGTCGTTTACATTTGTCAGTAGAGTCTGATGCGCTCTTGTCACAATCCGGTTCAATACATCGTCTTCCACCGCCGTGTTTTTTGCATTTGTCACAGCCATTTTGAGCAGTAGTACTACATCCAAGTTCAATACATCTGGCTCCCCCGCCATGTCTTTTACATTTATTATATCCATCAACCGCGCTTTTGTTACATTCGACTTCAACGCATCGTCTTCCACCACCATGTCTTGTGCATTTATCAGTTCCACCCTTAGCGCTCATGTCGCACCCAGGTTCAATACATCGTCTTCCGCCACCGTGAGTCTTACATCTGTCACTTTTGCATGTTACAACCTTGCGACAGTCTATTTCAACACATCTTATTCCACCACCGTGTGATATACATTTATCAGTGCCGCCATATGCGCTCTTAACACAATCTATTTCAACGCATCTAATTCCACCACCATGTTTAACGCATTTGTCAGTTTTGCCTTGGGCACTCTTATCACAATTTGCTTCAGTACATCTTGGTCCGCCACCATGTCCTATACATTTATCGGTTTTTCCTCTGGCAGGCTTGGTGCAGTTGGGTTCGACACATTTTTGTTTTGGCATGCTTCTACAGGTTATATAAACATACATGATATATGTTTATGTATTTTTTATAAAATGGTTGAGATGGGATTCGAACCCATGAAACTTGCGTACTACATCTTAAGTGTAGCTCCATTAACCACTCGGACACTCAACCAATCCAACTTTTTTTAACTGCATAAGAAAAAAGTTGAACCAAATGTTACTTTTGATTTTTTTGTTACAGGTCCAACCGAGATTCGAACTCGGGTTACAGGAGTCAAAACCCTGTGTGATAGCCAGCTACACTATCAGACCTAATACAGGAAACCCCGTTGGTTCCCTGAGTCGCGACTGGTTCTGCCCCAGTTACTCCTTACTGAATTGTAAGGCGTGATACTATTTCACTACGCGACCTAAAAATTTCTCCAACGAAATTTGTATCAGGCTTACCGGATTCGAACCAGTGACCGGTCGATGTTTGTTTTCCACTACAGTCGACCGCTCTACCATCTGAGCTAAAGCCTGTGTATGTGCGTTGTTCTTTCTGGCTGCTTTTTTTTGTGCTCAAAAGAGGGATCGCTGTGAGCAACCGAACAATATTATACAAGTGAGTGCCTGGTTATAATAACCTTTTTTGAATTTGCTCCTTGAGCTGCTTCCTCCCTCCTTTGCGTTCCTAACAGGGATCGAACCTGTGACCTTGCGATTAACAGTCGCACGCTACTACCGTCTGAGCTATAGAAACTTTAATTGCTCCACGAGCTAACCCCTCCTGATTCCGATGTCGGGACTCGAACCCGAGTTTCGGGAGTGAAAACCCCACGTGATAACCACCTACACTACAACGGACTTTGCTCCACAAGCTGCTCCAAATGTTCACTGAGAGGATCGAACTCTCGACTTTTCGCTCATAAGACGAATATTCTGCCAACTGAATTAAGCGAACAAAAAGCCTTACCATAAAGGCAGTGGCATTTGAAAAACCACGTTTGTTTTGTTTTTTTTGCTCCATGAGCTGTATCCCCCTCCGTAATACCGCTGAGGGGGGTCGAACCCCTGACCAATCGATTAAAAGTCGAACACTCTGCCAGCTGAGTTACAGCGGTATATTTTCCGCTCCGCTTCACACCATACTACTAACTAAAATCTTTAAACCGTTTTTTATTATTAATTATTTTTATTTTTTGAGACCCCATTAGTGAAGCGCCATGTTTCACACTATACTAAAGCACACAATCTTTAAATAGATTTACTTACTAATTATTTTATTGTCACTGTCACTTACCTTCGCACCTTGCTCCCCCTCTTCTTTCACACTATACTAAGGCACAGAGCCTTTAAATAGTTTCCTAAAGTAATTTACAAAATTATAAAAGAGTTTAGCGTCTCTTGTTGCGCATCGACTTCTTCCTACGTTTGGAAGCACGTCTCTTGGTGCGCTTCTTGTTGCTTCCACCCTTTTTCTTAGGAGTGAAGTCATTCGCAATAATGCGGGCTGTGCCAGCAGCAGAGACAGCCGCAGCAGCAGCGCTTTGCGTTGTATCATCGATGTCAGGACTAACTAGTGGCGGAGACGCCTCAGCAGCAAACTCGTTTTCAAGATTTAATTCCATTATATTATATTATAAACTTATAAAAAAATGTTATATACTAAATACTACATAATTTCCAGGATTAAGACGTGAATTTACACTAAGCGGGGTGCGTCCGAGGGGCAGCAGCCCCTGGAATGGTTTAAGACACAAACAGTCTCGACATATTGACCGCCTCCAAGTTATGCTCAACTGGCTTAAACAAGCGCATCATGATTTCATCGTCACGGAAACGCACCGTATATTCCTGCTGAACCTTATTGCGCCCAATACGCCCCATCGACTGAATGATTTTCTGTTGCGTCATGTGCGTCAGGTCCTTCCCAATGAACCCATGACAGAACGAATAGTTGGTTCCATAAATGTAATCCGATGACGCAATAATAATATATAGTCGCTGCTCATACGCCAGTCTCTTCATAATCTCCATATACTTCACATTCGAGTGTGTCTGGAACACGCCGATCCCAATCAATAGTAAGATTTTCATCGAATTATCCACCTCCAGTTCCATGATTTCCTTCACCGTATCCTCGTCAATGTCCGGAACGAACGCATTCTCAACTTTTGTACCATTGTCTTTCGCGTTCGTTACCCATAGCTTCTGGTGTTCCGTCGTGTTCGGGATATACTTCTGATCCAAATTCATGCTCTGGATCTGTCCGCGTAACTTGTCAATTGCCGTCGACAACTTGTGGATTTCCGGGTCCAGTTGCTCCCGTCGGTCGTTCTTCTTATCTTTCTTATCCTTCTTATCCGACGGCGTCGAAATCTCACCCGTCTCCTTACTCACGCCCAATTTATCGTCCAACGTCTGCTGCGCCTTCAGCAACTGTTCCTGAATATCATTGTTCCGCTCGATCCGGTCCATAATCGACTTGAATGTCGCCGGCGGAATATTCGAATTCTGTATATAAAACTTACCAATCTTCTCCACGTCGTTCGCCAGGAAAATCGTCGGGCCGTCCGTCAGCGTATGTGCGTCCGCCGTGGTCAGCTGAATGCCCGCAAACTTGGGTTCCTGTGTCGTCGTCAAATGCTGATACGCCGCTGGCCACGCGTCCCGATTCAGATGCTTCAGTGTCTCCAAATAATATAGTTTCAAGCTATTCATAGTAACATCCGAAATACTGGCAAAATACGCGTCAATCTTGTATGCGTCAGCGACCACATCATGTTTATTCACATACTTGATATAACGGATGATTTCCGCCAAATCGAAATATCGGAGCATCGTCTTGTTGGTCTCACAATGGCGCACGCACTTCATCAGCTCGTCATAGTCGCCATCAAACAGCAGATGCGGCAGTGCGCACTTCCCGTTCTTGTCCAGGATGGCAATCGACTTCTTGAAATCATAGCTATTGATGGTAATCGATGTGGCGCCATCGAACTTACAACGGAAATCGGCGATCGTGTCCTGGATCTCATGCTCATGTGGCAGCGTAGCACACGACAGGACCATCTTCGAAATCTTGTTTTCCTTCCAGTTCTCGTGGATTTTCGCATGTAGGTCGTGATCCTCATAATCCATAGTGATCGTCGGCTCATCCCAATACGTCACTATATTCTGCTCGTCATTGAACGCCAACATATAGTGCATCGCCGTCAAATACGACTGGACATCACAAATCATAATCTCGACCTTCGTTCCGTTACTGTTATCGACCTTCCCGATTCCCCCCGTCCGCCTATTCTTCGTATAGGTCGCCGACGCGAAGTAGTGGAGACGAATATCCGACGCTGTCTCACACCCGAACGCAAACGCGATCCTCTTGCCATTACTGATCGACGATTTAGCTAGCGCCAGGCCCACGTGGCGCGATACACAAATGAATATGACGCGATACCCCTCCGAAAGCCCGATGGGCGACAGGGTCTTCCCCGTTCCCGTGGGCGCAATATAGAGAACCAATTTCGGCTCCGGGTTCTTGAATATAGTAAATAGTTGCTTCTGGTGAGGGAACAGCGTGGCGTCCTCATATTTCAGGAGGAGCGGGTTCTTCTCAATAAAATCATAGGCGCGGTGAATCACGCTTTCGATGGATGTAATTTTGTTCGCCGCCTCTAGGACGACGTCGATATATTTGAGAACATGTGAATTCACGTTTGGGATACTACTCTTTTTCAATTGAATCAATGTATAGAATGAGAGCGCATACTTGGTGCTCTCGGCCGAAATCGCTTTCAGGATGGCGCGCGCCATATCGATCATAACATACTCGAATATTTGGTCGCGTTTCGACTCGATATTTGCGTCCAGGTTCTCCAGACGAATCAGATCGACCTTTTTCGGTTTGTTGGATGTATTTATATCTAGTTTTGATTTGAACCCTTTTATGTCTTTTCCATACTTGGTCAGCGCCGATTGGATGTCTTTTTCGAAATATTGTTTATATAAGTGTGCTTCGTTCTCCGGCGTCACGTCGATCTTCACGATTTGATATAGCGATTGATTTACATTCGAACGATGATTCACGTCGGCGTAACCCGCCTGAATCAAGTCGAGAATGCGCTTCTCTTCGGGGGATACAGGAACCTCCACGTTGTTCCATTCAGTCTTGGTGAGCTTGGTCTGTTTAAGGTCCATTGTTTGTTGTTATTACTTACAACTAATAAGAACAATTATTCATTCAATTTTATAGTTTGAGGTTTATTAATTCGACCCTGATTTTTGCGTTTTTTCGCCAGTCGGAATGCTGGTTTCGAATGATCACAACCCTCCTCTATAATATGATAATCTACTATCGCCGCATTGCCCGACGTGATGGCGCTCGCTAATCGCGCATATCCCCACGACTGGGCGGTTTGGTTCGGCCGAGAACCTGACGAGAAATACGCGCCTTCACCCTTATTCACGATCTTTTCCAATGCCTCGACGGAGCACCCGGTGGCACGCGCGAGCTCCTCGCTCGGCGCTATTTTTTCGACACCATATAGGTCACGGGCCCTCGATAAATGACTAGATTTCCGGCTTTTGAATGACTTAACTCGCTTTCTCGTGTAGTATTTGCCGCGCTTATACATGCGGCGCGACTTTGCTAGCTGCTGGAGCTGTTGTTTTCGGTCTCTTTGGGTCAGATTCTTCGGAGCATATCGGATTGGTATTTTCATTTATATACACATAGATATATTATTATGCGCGGCGTATAGTTTTTCGTTATGAATGGCATAAAGATTTTGTTTATATTTATATAAATGCTCCAGTTTTTCATGAAACCCACCAACAAGTCTTCGAATATGGTCGGATTCGAAGAAGTCAAGCATGCCATTCGAGCTGGTCCCACGAAGTTCATACTGATCAATACGTTCGACCAGGACGTTATTGTTCAAGGCACAGTATCCTCTGATAAAGAGGAAACAGTGATAAATGCGCAATTGACCGATTATACGAAGCCGGATTTGCCAATCATCGTGTATGGGCGGAATTCGTGTGATGAATCGGTGGACGCGAAGGAGAAACAATTGCGAGCACTAGGGCTCGAGGATATTTATATTTATAGGGGTGGGATGTTTGAATGGCTGTTGATGGGGGATGTCTTTGGCTTGGATGAGTTCCCGATTGTTCGGCGGGTATCTGGTTCAGGAAGTGTGGATATATTGAAATACGCGCCGGCGTCTCGAGGGTGGTAATTGGGTGTTAATGCCAGCCACGGTGGTTCATGGTGCGCCTGCCTTTGCGGTTTTGAGCACGCTTACGTTTGTTTGTCTTCCTTCTGCGCTTACCTCCATTCATAGCACCAGATACAGATACAGGTTCAGTTCCAGATACAGGTACAGTTGCTGCTCCACCACCTGCTTCTGGTTCATTTACATCTTTGTTGGGCTGCGCTCCATTCACAGATGCGTTGGATGCCGGTTCTGTTGCTTCTTCTGGTTTTTTTTCTTCTGATATTTCTTTCAATTCATCCATATCGGCCCGGTCCTTCGCAGCATCGTCTTCAGTCTTCTTCTTAGCAGCCTCTGCTGTATAATTCGTTTTAAGGTTATTTAGTGCTGCTTCTTCATTCTTATAATTTGCTAGACTAGTAAACGTAACTTGTTTCTCCCCAATCGTAACTGCTGCACCACCACTTACGTCCACAGCTATGGTAATGGGAACAACTGGGTTTGGCGCGGTAACAACTGTTGGTGCCTGTGGTTTACCTCTAAAAATTCCGGGAATATTTTTCATAAGATTGCTCATTCTATATATTATATAAATATTTTTAATCCATCATTCTAATTTTATCTACATCCATCGATATGAGCGCCGGTTCTCGGTCGAACTGTGAAATCCAGAATAAATACTTGTCATCAGTGGATACATCGAACCCTATACAAAACTCGATCCCGATATTTGCGAACACGAACGACTCACTATACCGAATCGGCTTGAATGTTTCTTTATCCAACACAACAATCATATGGAAATAATGCCTCGGTTTCGTTTCCTCGCTAAAGTGGATGACTCCGATTAGATTGCCATCATGTTCAATAAATGGCCCAGATCCCTTCATTTTGCTAAATAGCGGAATCTTTACCGTATCATCGTGCTTTATAACGATATTGAGTTGATTATCATCAGATATTTCGCCGATCTCCATTGGCGCCCACTTATATACGAATAACTGTTTTTGATTGTATCTGGGTCTAGGTAGCGGCACCCAGTTCTTCTCGCACCATGTATCGGTCGGCGGCTTAATAATTCGCGAATCCGAATAGGTTCTCGTTTCGACGTCATAATTTCCGATCACCATCCGATTACCCCCCGTCCCATGATATCCCACAGTGGTCGCGATATACTTGATCCGACCATCGAACGTGTCCACAAACAAACGAATATCCTCGATCCCGCGCGAATATGTCTCGTGTCTCGGCAGGTCGATCGACGACTCATCCATCTCACAGTAAAATTGGGGTGCCAGGTTCTCGTCCAATTGCGACAAGATATTTTTGGTTCGGATAATATTCGTTCCATCGTAGAATGCATACCCACCGTCCGGGTAATACCAATAATTCACATACCGCGTGTTCAGAAGATGCTGGCCTTCGTGCTTCAGATAGGACGCGGACCCCGGATTGTATCCCGGGATCTCCGGATAATCGTATTTGGTAATGGTTGCGCCCAAATCACGGAGGTTCAGTGAGAAATAGGACGCGGACAAATTGGTGATAATCGTGTCGTCGTGCCCGGCAGCATACCACTCCGGCGCCCAATCGGAATTGACCTCGAGCCACGCCCAGAAATTGACCTCCCACACCAGCTTATGGTGCGATGCTATAAATTCGGGGTATTTGGCTTTATATAGCTCGTCGAACTTGAGAATGGACTCGGCATCGCCGATGAAAAACCCACCACAGAATCGCCAGAAAATACACTCGGTGACATGTCCGATATGGACATTATTGTATTTGTGGTCCCAGCAACCGGGGATGGCGAACATCTTTGGCTTGAATGTGCGCTTGCCGAGGTCTCTTAAGTAGCAAAGTGACGGCTCCCCATTAAAGAGAACATGCGATAGATTGAAATCGACCCAGGCGAAGTGGGTGGTGCCGAAGGGGTTTTTCTGGACGGTATCGGCCATAAACTGGGTCTTCGAATTGATGACGGTCAGATAGCCGGCGGTGTCCTTGGTCTCATTCCTTACGCTCGGGAGGTCGCATCCAACGGATTGTTCCGATATCCATAATTCAGTGGCAGCGACCCGTAAGTCCATCAACCTTACATTCGGGAACTTCTCAACATCCACATATTTGGCATAATCTGGTGACGTATAGATACAAATATTGATACCGGTTCTCGCCATCTCTTCGAATCTCTCCACCCGCCAAGGGATCGTCTTCTTCACGTCATAATCCGTCTCGTAAATATTAAAGAAACTGGTTACGAATGTAACTGGCATTATTTTCCTGATTATATAAAATAAATATTCGGTTTAAGTTCTTTTTGTATCCTAGCAAAAATTGATTGTTATAAACTGTCTATATATAAACAACAAAAAACGACACACAACACACACAATGAATTACCGCATCATGGCATTCGACGTGGAGACCACTGGGCTCCTTCCCCGATTCGATAGAACTACCGGTAAGGTTCCGCCCATCACCGAGTATCCCGCTATCCTTCAATTGTCCTACCTCATTTATGACATTAGCAAACGCTCCATCGTTGAAACATACGATACCTTTGTCAAGGTCGCCGATGAAATTGAGATCAGCCCATTTATTACGGGGCTCACTGGCATCAGTCGCGCGATGTGCGATAGCCAGGGTAAGGAGACCGACCAAGTTCTCCGCGATTTCTGTAAGGCATACATGTCCGTCGACTGTGTTATCTCACACAACCTCTTCGGTTTCGATAAGAAAATGATCGAAATCGAAATTCATAGGAATATCGGCAAGGTGTCCGGCGTTCCCAATATGTGTTTCCTATTTAACGAGACATTCAATACCTTACGTGGCAAGACGTTGGCGTGCACCATGGAGCTCAGTAAGCAAGTATGCCACGACATGTATAAGGACGCGAACGACAAGATGTGCCGCAAGAACAAGGATGGCTCCATTTGGAGGAAGCCGCCGAAGTTGGTCGAGCTCCACGAATTCCTCTTCGGAACCAAGCCGGATGGTCTCCATGACGCCAAAGTCGATACATATGTTTGTATGAAGTGTTACTTAAAGATTATGTATGGCATTACTATATAATAAAAATGTTGCGTATTATCGAGAACATTCCGGATATTGGAATTTGGCCACTTACGCACGTGTTTGAGCGCATGGGGCTCAAGCATAAACCCGGAACGCTCTGGCTGGAATTTGGCGTTGCGTCGGGAAATACAATCAATTACATTTCGCAATTTACGGAGGGGACGGTTTATGGATTCGATAGTTTCGAGGGACTGCCGGAGAGGTGGAGGGATGGGTTCGAAAAAGGCATGTTCAGTAGGGACGGCTTTTTTCCCGAAGTTAGCGACAACGTCTCTCTAGTCAAGGGTTGGTTCAACGAAAGCCTTCCCGGGTTTCTCGCTGCGCACGAGGGTGAGAAAGTATCATTCATTCATATTGACTGTGACTTGTATAGTTCTACAAAGTATATTCTGGATGCGCTCAAGGATCGCATGGACACCGATTGTGTTATTGTATTTGATGAGCTAGTTAATTATCCCGGATTCGATGGCGACACTGGAGAACTGAAAGCATTTTATGAATTTATTACAGAGAATAAAGTCAAATATGAGTGGATCGGGATGGATGGCAAACCCACCGGAATGTTGGGATATTCCCATGAAAATGTGGCATTGGTTATTCGATCCATCAATCGAGAGTAGATCTCAGAAGTGCCTCATATGATTTCATAAATGCGCCAGGTTCCATCAATTCGGAGAACCTAGGACTTATTTCTTTTTTATATCGCGATATCCGATCAGGATCCCTAATTAGATCGACCGTTTTTGTAACATATTCTTCGTCGGAATATGCTACCAGTTCCGGGAATCCAGATCCGATCAGGAGGGACGAGGTGACATTATTCACGTGATAATCTTTATGATACTTGGTAACGATAGGAACCGAGTAAAACAGAGATTTACAGGAGGTGGTCGTTCCAGAGTAGGGGAAGGTATCGAGGAGTATATCAATCTTCGAATATATTTTTACAAACTCCGCCTCGGTCGCGAGAACCCCGACCGTAATTAGTCGATCCCTGGTTATTCCGAGCGTATCCATATAATATTTTGTCCTGGCCTCTTCGTTGTCCCTGCCCGATAACTTGATGAGAATCGATGCGTCTGGGCATTCCGCTAATATACTGCGCCAGGCGCTGATAACATAGGCCGAATTCTTGGATTCGCGATTGATCGCGCCGAGGACGACGCGTTTATGGTCCGTCACTTTAGTCGGGACCTTCAGTTTATATAAGTCGGCGAATAGCAGGAAACACCTAGGCATCCGGATGAGTTTTTCGGAGAACCTTTGGTTCGATTCGGGATGGTCGGCAATTGCGTCGGTGATTCTATAGTGAATACTATCGAGACCGGTCGAGTTGGGGAATCCCAAATAGGTCATCTGGACGGGCGCTGGGTTGTGTGCGAACATTTCTAGGCGATTCTTCGCGGTATGTCCGCTCAAATCGATCAAGATATGGATATCTAGTTTGTTTATGTAGGTTGCCAGCTCCACGTCGGATAGCGATTGGACATGATGCGATATGGCACGGTCGCCAACGGAATCGGCAAAATGGGGATTCGCAAATGCCATGTTCGAAAAGCAGTGGACCTCGAAAGCATCCGTGTGATTCAATAAGATAGGAACTATGAACTGGGATACCACGTGCGTATCGAAATCGCCGGAGACGTAGCCTATTCGGATTTTTTGCCCGTTAATAGGTTTCGACGGAAATGTGAAATTCTTGCTTTTCGGGACAAACTCGTTGTATGCCTTGTGCTGCGCCGCCATTGTGCTGGGGCTTAGATAATCATAATCCGACGAAATGAATAGATTACTGAATGCGTTTTTACAAACGGACACGTTGTTTATGTTATGCGTTTTTATCATGGAAATCGCAGTTTGTAGGTATCCAACAGAATCCACACGATTATCTATATCATTATACGTTATCCCGGTATTGCTATAGCACATGAATAACGTTGTCGGATCCGTTTCGCCCGATGCAATGATTTTCAGGTATTGTTGAATGGATTTCTCGAAATTTCGGCGTTTGCCTTCATGTGCAGCCAGAATTAGCCGAATGCGGTTATCGCTGATTTTATATAGAATACCATTATGTTTCTCGTTATATTTTTCGATCGCTTCGAACATGTCATTGTCGAATAGGATTTTGAGATAGTCTAGGAGGCAATCGACGTGTCCAGGTTGGCGGTCAAGACACTGTCGGAACCAGAGGAGTGCTTTTGTAGTAGATTTGGCGAGGTGGATATACCCCATATAATACAGGAGTTGCGCGTTACTTGGAAAAAGAACCAGTAGTTTGGTGAGGACACCCTCTCGAATCACAAATTCATCGCGTGTATTTATGATTGACATTCCGAGCTCATATAGGTGAGTAAGCATATATGATTTACCGGACAGTGCCTCTGTATATTGTTTATTAAATTTGGTGAATTCGCTTTCCGTTTCTGGTGTCATATGATTCTATATAAACCCTTGAATATTTAAAGTTTGGCAATTTACCGCCGACACCCGTATAAATTGAGATTTACGACAACATATAATAGCCATGATACCCTATCGCAGCGAATCCGAGCATCATCAAGAGCTCGAAGAATTTGCGCGGCGTCTCGGCTCCCATCCATCCGATATACATGAGGAGCGGACCGACCAATAGGATATGGATGAGATTGACCCACGCCGCCGCGATCGACTCTTTGGTGGTTGCCCTATATAGGTGGAACGCGGTAACGATCGCGCCTAAACCGAGGAGAACCTTGAATGTTATTTCAGGTTTAGCGATGTCTCCGCGTTTGATACCGACATACAAGAAAAGTGCGCCTACAATGAGAACGTGGAATTGACGGACGAATGACATTATTGTGGTATATATTATATTGTGATTATATAATATAATAGATGCCGGGGTATAGTTATAAAAGTATTCAGACGTGCGTTCGCGGTTGCGGTAAGAAAAAGGTGACTCGCAAGGTAATCATTAAGGGCGGGTCGGGATATAAACAATTGAATCGGTCGAGGAAGCGACTGACTCGGAAGGAGATTGCGCATATCAAACGGGGGAAATTTATTCCTGGACTGTTCAATGATTTACGGTAGTATTTTTTTATGAGGCGGTATTATATAGTCGAATGGCGAGATTTAGACCTCCGTCACTGAAGATTGAAGAACCTGTGGAACAGGTCGAGTGGTCAGTTGATTCTATTCTAGAAGCATATTATCCAAAGGACATTGAACTACAGGAAAATATCAAAAGTTTACGTGACGCAATTAAAACCACAGACCCCAATATCAATAGATTTATATTAAAAACAACCGAAAGTCCGCCAATAAATGGTAAAATAATTGTTCCCAAAGGCATTACCTTACCTAAATACGGAGCATATGATAACGAAATTAAATGCTCTGTTTGGGGAGGAAAATATGGAAACGATGGTCGATGGATTAAGATATATAACACCATTGATCGCACCGAATTTGTAGAAGTTGCTTGGCTCACTGAAATATATTTTCAAAATCTGGCACGTAGTTTAAATAGCGAATGTGGATTCACATCACCCAAGGTGTATGAATATGGCACATTTTCTTCGAGCAATGGAACGTTTTTTATATTATTATGGAACACGTACCCGAATTCTCGGGAAAAATGAGCGAGTCTAATTGCGTAAGCATTGCGGAAAAGGTGTTTGCTTCTGATACATGTTTGAAAGGCAAAGGATTATTTCACAACGATTTACGTCCAGCTAATGTATTTAATCGCGACGGAATGCCAGTAATAATAGACTATGGTGAAGCCGATAATGTTGAGAGAAATCTAGATTCGGAAAGGAGCGAGAATTCTTTTATAGGAAGTTGTTCAAAATTGCGCGAGTCAGACGCAGACAAACTTGCTCTAGATCGACAGCTATTGGAAGTGAATCCTGTTACACCTTCGCCTACAAACAAAGGTGGCGGAACTAGACGCAAGCATAATAATAAACGTAAAACTCAAGGCAAACGCAAGCGTAATAAGCGTAGCATAAAACGCAGACACAAAAAATAAAAATAATATGAATATATTTATGTATTTTCAAATTATTACCTAAGCCCCGCACATCTCGCATTCGTGGTTCTCCTCTTCTTGGTGCTGCTTCTTCTCCGGTTCGATAGTGAACTTCTGCGCATGGTGACGCGCCCTACGCCTCAAGTAATAGATCCCTGTCTTCAGTCCCTTTGACCATGAATAGAAGTGCATCGATGTCAGCATATTGTAGTTCGGGTCCTCCAGCCACAGGTTCAGACTCTGGCTCTGGCAGATGAATGCCCCGCGATCCGCCGACATATCAATCAGATGCTTCATCGGTATCTCCCAGACCGTCTTATATTTATCGCGAATCTCCTGTGGAATCGTCTCGATATGCTGAACGCTACCATTGTTCGCAATGATATTATTCTTGAGTTTGTCATTCCATAGCCCGAGCGCGTTCAAGTCCTTCATGAGATATTTATTCATCACAATAAACTCGCCCGCTAGTGTGCGCCTACTATAGATGTTACTCGTGAATGGCTCGATACACTCATTATATCCGAGAATCTGGGACGTCGATGCAGTCGGCATCGGCGCGAGCAGCAGTGAATTTCGGAGTCCGTTTGCCTTGATGCGCTCCTTCAGCGCAGTCCAATCATAGCGCGTGTTTCCGGGCTCCACATTCCACATATCGAATTGGAGGATTCCCTGGCTTGCAGGTGAGCCCTGGAAGGTGTCATACGGTCCATCCGTGACGGCGAGGTCACACGACTGCTCGAGCGCGGCGTGATACATTGTCTCGAATACCTTCTTATTGATGTCCTTTGCGCTGTCGCTGTGGAACGGGATGTTCATAATCGCGAACAAGTCCGCCAAGCCCTGTATGCCGAGCCCAACTGGCCGGTTTCTCAGGTTACTCGTGCGTGTCTTGGGTATCGGGTAGTAATTCACATCGATAACACGATTCAGATTGTAAATGACGATTTTGGTCACCTTGTGGAGTTCTACATAGTCGATTGTGCCGTCTGCCTTGATAAACGGAGGGAGCGCAATACTGGCCAAATTACACACCGCCGTTTCCTTATCGTCAGAGTACTGCACAATTTCGCAACAAAGGTTGCTCGACTTTATGGTGCCAATGTTCTTCTGGTTCGACTTTTTATTACACGCGTCCTTATACAAAATATACGGCGTTCCCGTCTCCATCTGCGCATCGAGAATCTGGAACCAGACATCCCTAGCATTTACCGAGCGGCGCCCCTTACCCTCCGTCTCATACTTGGTATAGAGCTCGGCGAAATCGTCGCCATATACGTCGGACAGACCCGGGCACTCATCGGGGCACATCAGTGTCCACTTCCCGTTCGCCTTCACGCGCTCCATAAACAGGTCCGGAATCCACATCGCATAGAAGAGGTCGCGCGCCTTGAGTTCCTCGTCACCATGATTCTTGCGCATCTGGAGGAAAAGTTCGACGTCTGCATGCCACGGCTCCAAATAGATAGCGAAACTGCCATTTCTGCGACCTCCGCCTTGATCGATGTACTTGGCAGTGTTGTTGAACACCTTAAGCATGGGCACAATCCCGTTCGAGTTTCCGTTAGTTCCGCGGATATGGCTCCCCGACGCCCTCACATTATGGATATGTAGTCCGATACCGCCCGCCCACTTGGAAATGAGAGCGCAATCCTTAAGCGTATTATAAATGCCATCCACACTATCACTCTCCATCGCCTCCAGGAAGCATGAGCTCAGCTGCGGGTGCGGCGTTCCAGCATTGAAGAGCGTCGGCGTCGCATGCGTGAAATACTTGCGCGACATGTAATCGTAGGTCTCGCGAATCCTCTCCAGATTAGTCGCGTGAATGCCGATGGCGACACGTAGCCACATATGCTGCGGGCGCTCCACCGACTTTCCGTCGATCTTCATGAGGTAGGCGCGCTCCAGGGTCTTGAATCCGAAATAGTCAATATCATAGTCACGAGAATAATCGCACATGGCATCCAATGTAACGCTATGGGTCTGGGTCAATTCATATAGGGCATCGCTCACTAGGGGCGAATGCTTGCCGGCCTTGTCCTTGAAATTATAGAGAGCAGACATCACCTCGGAAAAACTGGCGGTCGTGTTTTTCTGGTGATTGGAGACAACGATGCGTCCTGCTAAAGCATTATAGTCCAGATTCGTCGATGACATCGACGCGCACTGCTCCGCGCTGAGTTCGTCGATTTTCGTAGTCGAGATACCATCATATAGTTGATCAATCACCTTCATCGCGAGGGACGTGTAGTTTATTTTGAGATTGGCCTCATTTCCTAAGACGCGCAAGCGGTGGAGAATCTTGTCAAACTCGACAACCTTTAGCTCGCCATCACGTTTGGTTACGCGCATCTCGGACATGTTACTTGTTATTATTAATACATATATAATTCTATATCGTTTTCATGATTTTTATTCAGTTGGTTGAAAAATTGATTGTCATTATATCGTCCTATAAATACGGTATAATCAGTTAGAATGCAGCTTAGAAACGGAAAACAGACTTTGGAGAACGTGATCGAGACCGCGACCGCGACCGTGATTGAGAACCGCGCACGGTCTCAGAGAAAGGTTAGGGCTAGATTGGAGTATAATGTGACGGCTGCAACGCTAGAGCGCATCCTCGTCGCGGATGGCTACCAAACGAGCCGGAATCTGAGAGGATTGAAGAGGACCTTTGAAATGTCAGATGCCCATTATCTCAAGATGCTGAAGGCATTTGCGCGCGAATATGGATATAAGTATAAGCTTTGAATTGGTTAGGATTAGGGCGGTTTATTGGATTAATTTTACATTTATTGGATACATTTTTTATTTATCAACCGCTACTTCCTTTGCTACTGCTTTGATAACCTTAGGATAATATGTATCCCGATTATGCGCCGCCATCGATTGCTGCTGAATTACTATACATCGATTGGAGAACTCTGAATCTCTGTCTTTATAATCTGGGTTCTCCTCCTTCCAGTTCATTAGAGTTCCCATGCTCTTCCTTGTTACCTCTTGGATAGCCTTGTTTAGTTTGCTTGCATCCTCCTCTTTGTTCCATTTGTCGTCGTCTTTGATATACATGGTCTCGCGTTTTATATCAGTACAGTGAATCGGACGCTCCGTTTTGTCGAGTTGTTTCAGACTTTCTATAAGGATCTTGGAAACCCCATCCACAAAACCCAGCTGGGCATTGTTCTCCAGATCCTCCCTGGAGACCTCAATATTTTTAATGAAATCAGAGAAGTTCATTGCGTCCTTACATTGTTCATTGAGGAAAACGCTGATATTAAATTTTTGATTATTATTTACATTGCCGTTTATAGTATTGTTGTTGGTTGGTTTCACGTTTTCAATCACTTTATTTACAATCTCGAGAGTATCTTTCTTATGCTCCGCTGCTTGTTCGATAACCTTATTCATTGCGTCGGCTGTTGTTTTTGATTGTTCTATAATGAAGTTTCTTAGTTCCATATTGTCCGTCAATAGTTTATTGATTATATCTAAATATGGCGATTTTTCTTGTTCATTTTGACTGAATGGTTGTTCAATTTGTTTCTCGATTCCACATTTGCGCTCATGATACCATAAACTGCTGCGAACTGAATACTCTTTGTCGCACTTACCGCATAAAAATTTGGAGGGAGATTTTTTTTGTTCAACTCCAATCCGAGATAAATGCTTACGAGTATTGGTATGTTTGGTCCATTCTGATAGTTTATCACAGCAATATTGGCATTCAATACAATTAAATTTCATTCCTAAACTATTCAATATATACATTGAACCGAAAAAATCTCCGAGGATTTCGACGCGAAAATTGTGGAAAATCTTATGGTAACAACACGTTTTTCTAAAAATAGGTTTCGCAGCATTATGCTCACAGTCGATTTTTTGGAAAAGTCCTTGGAAACTTTTTTTTATAAAGTTCGATTTTGGACATTTATTTCTTGTCCATTTTTCGAAAAAATAATTTTAAGTTTCAAAACAGGTTTTTCCAACATTAAATTATTGTAATAATTTAATATTATTTAAAATTTCAGTATTTTTATTAAATGTGACATATAATGTAAATACTATAACCCGTATTTATTCATAAATACATCCATATTAACTGTTCCCATCGACGAATTGCACGATTGACATATCGGTCGCAGATTATCAACTTTAATTTCACCACCGTTTGCTTCAGATATAATGTGACCGCAATGAAAATTCATCTGTGAAATGTCAGTTAATCTACAACACAGACACTTAGTTTTCCCTATATCCTCACCAATTTGCTCTGACCAAACCTTGCGTTTTAATGTTAAAGGAATCAGTTTCTTCTTTTTAGCATTTACGGGTTTGCAAATATCTGAAGATTGATTTACATCTGAAATTTTAGATTTAACCCTTTTTTGTTTTTTATTCTGATTGTTCTCGGCAAATTGCTTACACAATTCTTCATTAAGATGTTGTATTGTATCGTTATTACATAGTAATTCAACGAGCATAACTGTTAAGTCGGGTTTTTCTTTTGTATAATTCTGCTGTAAAATAACGTTATTATTGTGTAATTTAGTTGTCATATGTTTTTTCAGTTCATATTTACTACTGAAATGTTTTTCACAAATTTCACAGTCGAGTGGAATATCTATTTTCTGATCAGTTTCACATTTAGTGTGTTTTTTATGTTTATTTGTCAAGATGTGTCTATTCCAATCAGATTGTTTGTTACATGTTATATTACAAGGCTTGCATTCAAACTTCGGCGTAAAATTATTCGGTGGTATTTCCATATTAATAACAATACATATAATCCCTAAATTCTTTACGCCATTATTTTTTATCAATGACGACTTCCTTGGCTACCGCTTTAATTACCTTAGGATAATAGGTGTCCCGATTATGTGCGGCCATTGATTGCTGTTGGATTACTATACATCTATTTGAGAACTCCGAGTCCCTGTCTTTGTAGTCCGGGTTCTCCTCCTTCCAATTCATTAGAGTTCCCATACTCTTACGGGTTACTTCCTGGATTGCTTTGTTTAGTTTTGATGAGTCTTCTTCCTTAGACCATTTGTCTTCATCTTTGATATACATGGTCTCGCGTTTTAAATCAGTACAATGAATCGGACGTTCTGTCCGGTCTAACTGTTTCAAGCTTTCTATAAGGATCTTGGAAACACCATTTACGAACCCTAATTGAGCATTGTTCTCCAAGTCCTCTCTGGATACCTCAATATTTTTAATAAAATCAGAGAAATTCATTGCGTCCTTACATTGTTCATTAAGGAAAAGATTGATATTGAATTTCTGGTTATTATTGACGTTTCCGTTTATAGTATTGTTGGTTGGTTTGACGTTTTCAATTACTTTATTTGTTTGCTCTATCACTTTATTTACTATTTCGACAGTTTCCTTCTTATGTTCGTTTGCCTGTTCGATCACGAAGTTTTTGTGTTCCGTTGCCTGTTCAATTATGAAATTCTTGAGTTCGTTGTTCTGATTCAATAATTGTGAGATGACGGACATGTAGTCGGTTGGCAACAAATTTGGAAACTTAGAAATGTTTCCATTTTCTGACGACAAAAGTAGCTTAGGTTCATTTGCGGCTGGGATTGTCGAGCTAGACATCTCTATCACTTTGAGCTTGTGTTTGTTTGTCATTTTATGCTTGTCCATAAGTGATTGCTTACAGCATGTATAGTCACAAAGATCGCAAATAGCTAGTTTTTTGGAAACTTTTCGTTCGCCCGAATGTTTCAATGTTTCAATATGTTTATCCCAATTTGATTTCTTATAGCATGTATAGTCACACTTATCGCAATAAAACTTTTCAGGCATTTTATTATAGCCAGAGAAAAGTTTCCTAAATTGTTGCCGAAGTTTCCTAAATTGTTGCCGTTTTCAAAAAAGGTCGAAAATCTTATGGTAACAACACGTTTTTCTAAAAACGCAATTCGCAGCATTATGCTAACAACCGATTTTTTGAAAAAGTCCTTGGAAACTTTTTTTTGTAAAGATCGATTTTGGACATTTATTTCTTGTCCATTTTTCGAAAAAATATTTTTAAGTTTCAAAACGTGTTTTCTAAAAAAACTATAAAAACCTATTATTCAAACTATATTAATATACCTCATCATATATGCTTTGTAATCCAATCGCCAGTCTCAGTAAATAATCATACCCAGGCGGATGCTCCGACATAGATATGTCCACGTCCGCGATCAAGTAAATGTTCTCGATTATACTTAATTTCAAATCGATTGATTCTTTCAATAAACCGGACGCAATACATACCAATTTTGAATTATTGTTTTCGCCATTAATAAATCCGTCGAACTCGTCACTTTTCAATAGCTCGTCAATGCCCACGCAATTTATGCTCGTTTTATTGTATTTTTGAATAAGTCTGCTCATTGGTTCTCTAATATCATCGAATTTGTCATCTATAAGAATAAAATCATATATGGATAGAGGACCTGCCATAAATAGTTATTAGTATAACTATTTATCTGTTTATTTATTTAAACATTTTCGACTCGGGAATAGCGTAGCGATCGGCGCTATCAAATGTGATGACGGTGTTCGTCCAGAATCCGGGATCGGCATTCACATCACTGCGTTTGAAGCGCAAACCTTCCAAATACGTTTGCATATTGGCGTATTGGTCTTCCGTATATCTGTCGCCATAGAGCCTCCTCTGGAATTTCATCATTGGGGCAATGCGGTGTTTTGGTATAGCGACGCCAGACACAGTCCTATTCTTGCGGGTAGCCGCGGGAGGGGACTTGGACTTGGACTTGGACTTGGACTTGGACTTGGACTTGGACTTAGATTCACAGACACCCGTCTTGGGGTTCTTGTGGCTTCCGTTCGGGCAACGAGGCATCTTTTTTTATATATAATAACTATAAAATAAACTTATCTCACTTAAATATATAATATGTCTTTCCACAGAGCTAGGAGTCGCCAAGTAAACACTAATTCATATTTACAGAATCGCCTTACCACACTGACAAACCCTCACATTTATTTGGGAGACCTTCACATAGAACGTGACCTGACGGTAGGTCGGAATTTAGACATATCTGGAAATCTGACCGCCAATAATTTCTACGCCAGGGGCAATTACTATTTAGATAACCAGATTCTTATTCCCGCGGGAACCGTTATTCAGTCCGCTGCCATCAATGTTCCGGGCGGATGGCTCGAGTGTAACGGACAATCCCTAAACAAGGTTGCGTATGCCGACCTTTTTGCTGCGATCGGAAACACCTACGGAGGACTTTCTACGGACGCCAGTTTCAACCTGCCCGATGCGAGGGGGCGCACTGCGATTGGCGTTGGCACTGGTGCCGGGTTGTCCGCGCGCGCTCTAGGCGCCAAAGCCGGCGCGGAGACTCATACGCTAACTGCTGGCGAGCTGCCGGCACACAGCCACTCGCTTATGCGCAGGGCTAACTCGGATACCGGAACTTACGACACGGGCAACGCACACCAAGATGAATCTTCCGCGTGCACTACGGACAGAGAGGATCTTGGTCCTTTCAATACGTCTGATACCGGTTTGAACCAGGCCCACAACAACATGCAGCCGTTCATTGCGCTCCGCTACCTCATCAAAATCTAAATAAATGTCAATTTGATACAAACAATACTATCAAATAGACCGCCCCCTCCCATCAATCAACCCGACGTCAGCTCATCATATAGTTGGCGACGCATCTTGCGAAGCGAATGGAACGTCTCGTTCGTGTCCAGATTCTTATAGTATTTCTTCATCAGTTGATAGTCTGCGTCGATTTCCAGAAATATCCTGCGCTTGTATAGCCGGTCTTGTAATTTACGCCCAGCCTCGATATTATTAAAAATCGAATCAATCATCAGTTCGTGCGATGCATTGAAACCGCGGTTGTATGTAATATCATCGAATTTCACCAAGTCAGCCTCTGACCAATTCCGTGATATAAGCTCGCGCAATCCGACGCCGCATTTGATTTTTGTATATTGGTTCTCGGGAAAGCGACCATTCGGAATCAATATGGACATAGTGTATATATAAAAATACTTTTATTTAGTTTTGCTTTGTACATAAAACGCAAAATTGAATATATTTTTCAAAAAGGATTAAAAATCATCCAAATGAAGAAAAATCAAAAAGTTACGTTCGATCCTGGCTCCAAGCCACCCAATTATGGGCCTATGAAACTACATACAAAACACATAAAACGCAAAAACAATATCAATGAGGTTATTATGTTTCAGGCGCCGCAAAATGACGAAACCGTTCCAATAGAGAAGGATATTCGTGTAGTCATGTTTCAAACCGGTGTTACCCGCGAAATCGCAATCGAGACGCTGAATAGATTCGACGGAGATATAGTAAATGCTATTATGGAACTATTGGAAGATATTTGATTCCATAACTAAAAAAATTGAATAAGTATTTTCTATTTATTCGATTAGAAACAAATAAAAGAATGGATAAGGTCAAGCGCACGTTCAAGAAGGTTCTCACGGAACTCAAAAAGACTGGGGCGGCCCGAGTGAATCAGTCGGACATTACGACATTCTTCGTTACGTCCAGTCGCAATGACAATGACGTGACAAACAAGAAGCGCGAGAATGTGCTCGCGTCGCTCCTCACCGTCTCGCCGGATTATCTGGCGGACCCGATATATGGACACCAGTGGCGCACAGTTCGCGACGACTGGATTCGCGTGCTGAAAACTTTCACACCGGACCCGGTAACAGAAGCAATTACGAGATTGATGGGTGGGCGAAAATACAATTATGACATTGATCTCTCAATCCAAACCAGCGTAAATAGGCATAAAATCGAATTCAAGTATGGCGGAGCGAAAATAACGGAGCTTCCTCAGTTCCTATCCCTCCAGGCAAAGGCGCCACTGTTTCCACTGACATTCCCGCAGTTCTATTACGAAAAGTATATCGACCAGTATATTGCCTGCGACGAGGGCCTAACCGAACCCAAGCCGCCGCTCGCGCAGTATTTGGATATGGTAACAAAGGTGAATTATGATGTGGCGCCATTCTTCGCCCAACTGAAGGAGCGGGAGAACGTGAACAAGGCCCAAAAGGACAAAATAGTAAATGATGGAATCACTGACTATTTAAATCAATATGGTAATAAAATCGATGCAGTCGCATTCACAGACAAAGTCAAGGAGACGCAGCGGGATAAGGTGTATATTATGTGGTCCGGTGGCAAATTCAATGTGGACCAACTCGTTACGGAAGACCTAAACTTCGAGTTCTATCAGATTCGAAATGGGAATTTATTGGAGGTAAAGTCGGGCGAACTCATATGCTCGATGTTGTTACGTTGGCGGAATCATAAAGGTATTTTGAATCCGGCATGGCAAATCAGCCTAAAACGCACCTAAACGTTTACATAGACATCTTCTTCATAGATTTATTGTGCTTCTTGCGGCAGAAGGCGCGCTTGGTTCCGGTAGCAACTTTGCATCCCTTCACTTTCTTGCATTTGTTCGGCTTCTTTACACTTTTTCCACGGCATAGAGACTTGGACGGCATTTTACTTTGTATATAATCCTTGTAGAAAATAATTACTATATATAGTTAAAGTTATGGCGAATGCTCTTTTTGTGTTATTGCCCCTTTGTAAAGAAACCGAAATCCAAATCGAGGAATATAGTGCCTATATTGCGTAATTCGTCTAAAAATTGATTTTTATTTGTTCATTGAATCTATCTAATAAAAACGAATCATGACCGATGCCGCCGACGCCAATTTCCGCGAAACATCCAAGGCGTTCAATGCCTCTATCGATAAACAGACGCGCTTAGATCAGGGGATTTTCTTCACTCCTAAAAAAGCGAGGGATGCCCTGTTCGAACAGCTGCTCACGATAGGTGTAAATCCCGAGACGATTCTCGAGCCCTCATTCGGCACCGGTGAATTTATTCTGGATGCCCGGGCATTATTTCCGAGCGCAAGAATCATCGGCGTGGAAAAGAATGCGGACCTATATAATTCCGTAGTAGCCGATGCTAAAACGGACATTCATAATGCCGACTTCCTGGAATGGACCGGAGAACAGGCGGACCTAATTATCGGAAATCCACCATACTTCGTGATTCCCAAGGACAAACGATATCTTATGATGACAGGTAGGCCCAATATCTACATATTGTTCCTATATAAGTGTTTGACACAGCATTTGAAACCGGGCGGGGTTCTGGCATTCATTATCCCGACGTCAATCTACAATTGCTCGTATTACCAACCGATGCGCGATTACATACGCACAAACTGCGAGGTAGTCTATGTAGAGACGCTGGACAAGCCGGGGTTCTTCGAGACCGGACAGGAAACGACGCTATTGATTATCCGGAACACACCGTCCATAGAAACCGCCAATAAGTATATGTACCAATCAAAGACGGGCAAGACGTTTATTTCGCCGCATGCCGAGGAACTCTATAGGCTCACGGAAAATACGGAGACACTGGCGAGTCTGGGAATCGGCGTGAAGACGGGGTCTATTGTATGGAATCAAATGCCAGACAATATGTCGGATACAGGCACACTTCTGATACATGCGAGTAATATAAGTAATTCAGTTCTAAAATTAGATAATATATCGAAAAAAACAAAGAAAAGACAGTATGTGACGGGCGTAGATAAACCGACGATCGATGGGCCAGTTATATTGACTGACCGAGGCTATGGCAATAAATTCAAACTGAATGCTGTCTTGGTCGAATTGCGCGGATTCTATGCCGAGAATCATATCAATGTTATATATCACAAGGCGCCGGACCACCAAACGGCGCAAATATTGGCAAGGGTCCTGGCGAGTTTTCAGGACGAGCGCACGGCGCGATTTATCCAGTTGTTCATAGGAAACGGGTCGATGTCAGCTACGGATTTAGAGACGATTATTCCGATATTCTAGTCTGGATATAGACCATTGAAGACTGCCACTTCGAAAGAATAAAATGGCAGGCGTCCCATTACTACGTAGTATCTTCAAAGGTGTAATACATGTATCGTCCATCATCATAAATCCAAGTTTTTTATATCGACGTTAATCGCGATTTCTCTTAATGCTTTGTATTGAATTATATACACATCTTCTTTTCGGATATGAGGCTATTACACATTTAGATGATTCTTCAAGGGTTTAATTATTATATGGCTATTAGTAATATGTCATACTATATATATAGTATGTCGAATCATCCCGTAGAATTTATTATAAATTACATAGATACGAATCATAGCTCGCACATAGTGGGTTCTGTTTCTATAGTATTTAATTTTCTGGGAACAAATCGAACCGGTCAATCATTCTACGCCTCATCTGAAGAAGTATCTCCTGGAGAAAGTGCGTGGTTGTATCAAGACGCAAATAATGTCTGGAATATCTACATTGGGCAGCAAATAGGCGACCAAATGGTTCCTCCGCCTTTGTTGAGACCTGACATTAAACCTCAATTTGTGAAGGACCTACCAGTTGATAGCACAAATCTCGCATGGAGAGGGAGTGCCGGATTTGCTTTAACCGGTATCCAAATCAAATTTATTGAAAATCCGCCGCCGCAACTGCAACTAGCTTTGCCAACCGCGTCACAATCCGCCGTTGCGCGACCGTTACTTACAAGACAAGTGTCAAATACAGCAGTAACTCAAAGCTCGAGAACATGTACTATCCATACTGCTTCTAGATTTTGGTCTAGGCTTTTAAAAATTATAGTTACGGGCGATAGCGATTTTTATTCTAGCACACTGAATTATGATATGTCAGCTATCGATTTCACAAGCGCCATGTTTACCAGATTAGTTGTCAACCAAGAAATTCTAAGACAATGGGAGAACACAGCAAATCGTATTAATATTGAATCTGAAATTATCTCATTTGCATTATATTTTCATATATATAGTATAGGAACCAGTCTTATTGGTCCAAATGGTGCGAAATCTTTGCTAGTTGTTATTGACAAAGTATATACACATATGGTTACGTTTCAACCCAGCTCGTATGAGTTGCGTGGAATTCTAGGGTTTCACGAGATTGATAATTTATTGCTAGAGCGTGGTGGTTCAGCTAGCGAAGAATGCAAAATAACATTTCGCGATGCATTCAAACGTATTATAAAAAATTTATCCAAATCTTTGAAAGATTTCAAGAATAAATGCTCACGGGACCCAGTTATGTATATGGTATTTTATCCAACTAGAACGTTAAGTAAGAAAGAACACGAATTGAATGAACTCCTGGTTAGAAATAATCGCCTGAATTTAACCTGGGACAGTAATTTTGTCGATTATGTTATGAAACAAGGATACTATTGCGCTAGAGGATTTATATGGAATCCGCCGGAGAGCTCCGGGCACGCCAATACCATGCATTATAATCCAAATGATGGAAAATATTATATAAAGGATACTCTTCCAGACTCACCTACACTTGTCGAGACTACAATACGCGAACAAATACGTCAGGATAATCCTGTGCTGATTGTAGGTTTCCCAACATCACTTCTAACACCCCGACCCGAACTCCTTGCTCTTCCTCTTCCTCCCCCTCCCACTCCCCCTTCTCCTCCTCCTATGCGTTTGTTAAGACAAGTATCAAATACAGTAGTGGATCAAAGCGCATTAACTTGTACTATCAATGCCGCTACTAGGATGTTGTCTAGATACGCAAAAAATCTAGATACTGCAGTTTTACCATTAGATTTTCTACAGACACTTAATTATGACATGCGTCAGATGGACGAAACAAGCGATCAGTTCGCATCAATTGTTGTTGATTTGTATGCTAGACATTATCCTATAGCTGTTGATAAGGCCAATCAATTTAAAAGCGAAATGTTAGCGCTTGCGATATATAACTTTTTTTATATTTTTGCCGAACATAGATTTGGTCATAGAGCACCGTCTGTATATGAGGTTATTGTCTATTTGAAAGATTTATTGAGTTCTCCTCCTATAACCGACGACGACAAAGCTCGTTTGGCTGAGGTACTTGGTTATAAAAAAATACATAGCATGTTGGAGAATTATGAACGAAACACAGGCATGACTATTACGCCGGAAGCTAAATATGGTTTATATTCCGGAATGGAGGATCTATTGAATCAATTAATCATATTATTACGTAATGTTGCTAAAGAAATAGAAGGGGATGTTCCTTTGTTGATGGCATACAATGGTCATTTGGGAGCCCAAGGTCGATTTGAGCCAAACGCAAAAGAACTGTTTGCCGCCGAACAGGCAAAGTTGGTGCCTTGGGATCCTCAATTATTCAAGTTTGCTATGAAGAATGGGTATTATGCCGTCCGCGACTTCCATTGGCCTCAACCTGGTCGTGCGCATGCGACGACTATGCATTGGAATCCTGTAGATGGGAAATATTATATAAAAGATACTCTCAGAAAATACGGCGAACAATATGAGGCACTTGAAGAAGTCGATTTGGTTGAGATGGAAAGGAGACCAGAATTCGCAAAGACCAGTTTATACATACTTTTTCCTACGTCTATTTATATTGATTATCAGCGTTATGTTGAATATCAGCGAAATTTAAGAGAAGGGGGAGGGGCGGCGAAAGGGCTTGGAGGCGGTACTAAGGCAATACACATGAGAAAGACAAAACGCGCTAAAAATAAAAAAGGGCATTATACGAAACGTCGCTAACTAATTTATTCCAATTTTACCAGGCATATACTTTGTGGGATTTTCATATTATGTATTGTGTGTGTTTCGGTTCCGCCCTCAGAACCCGTAGATATAAATATATCAGCTGTATTTCGCTTGGTTGGCGCTCTATGTTCATATCCAGTTTCGCGCTCCTTCTCGATGATGGCCCATGTATCTAGAATTAGTGGTAGCGCTGCTTGGAACCACGCCCGATTGCGCTTGACATAGACACAGGATAGTTGATCAAGATACCAGTAGGTTGTAGTAAATAGAATCAAGTCCTCCGATTTTGCGGATTCCTTCGTTTCATTCATCCAAGCGTCGACGTCATATGGTTGGCCGAGCGGCGAATATCGATACGTCGGTTTGGAGTTGATCACATTACGCTGAATGAAACATAAGATGATGCCCTTCCACTCGCGCGCCGTGTCGGCCTTGAACTCTTCTTCCATAGCATATTCCTTGAACCGGGTCTCCAAGAAATCACAGTCGTCGAGGTCGCAGGTCTCCATTTGGGCCTGCATTTGAATCCAATACTCCTCTTTCGGGATGCCGGTGATTTCGCGATTGACGATATTTTTGACTTCTAGCATCCGGCCATATCGGTCGGACGTCGGATCAATATTGATACCATCTGGCGAGGCCCCGATGCACTTATGCTGGGGGTGCGGCAGGCATCCGAAATCACCGACCTTCGTCTTGAATTTCGCTTCGTATATTTGGATGGAAATCGGTTCATAGAAAACTCCCCATTGGAGAGAACCCGTGGCGTGCCAGTTATTGCGATTGATGTCCGGATTGAAAGGCTTACATTTATCATATATCAGGCTATTTCGCTGAGACTCTGTTGAGAACACTTTCCAAAGGACACTGGCGGATATGATGTCATGACGGTATAGGTGCCACTCGACGGTTTTCTGCGCGGGCTGTGGCGCGTTTCTGAGTTGTTCTAGCTTGGCTTCTATGCCCGTGGCAGGTGTATCGACATACGTATCGTAACTCGACCGGGGACAAGCATAAAGTTGGAAAAACGAATCAGCGATTTCGGTGATTGCGTCATATATAAAATCCTCGTCTTCGTTTTCGTCTTCATCCAGTAACCCGGCATCTAGCCATTCCGAATAAAATAAGTCCCATAGGTCCTCGATTATGATATCGTGGACATCTGGGTCTGAGAAGAGGAGTGGGTCTTGACACACAATATCGTCTAGTAGTTCATATATAGTTTCCTCGAAATCCTGATATTCATGTTCGTCCATTTGTTATATTATCATAGTAACGAAAATTGTTTCTAATCAATTTTGAATAAAAACAATTTATTTATTCATCGACCTCGCCCTCTTCCTCTTTCGCGTCCGGCGTCTTAACGCGCTTCGGCGTTAGCGATTTGAGTGTGGAAACGCGTTTTGGGTCGGTAATGCGAAGTGTGAAATTATGATTCAGTGTATTATATGCCAGCGCCGGAACATTAGTAACGGATCGCGACTCCTTGTCATAGATAACCTCCTTCGCCTTCTTTAGTTTGTTAAGGCGCAAACAATCACTGAAAAATGTCTTCAAGTCCTTGATCTCTTTCGCGGACATCGACTTATCCTTGCCGTATTTCTCGGCATACGCATGTAGGCATTGCGTCTTGATGGTCTTATCTAGCTTGTTCCAGGATTCGGTCTTATTCTGCTGTTTCTCATTTTCTAGTATGATATCCAGATTGGATGTGGTGATTTCGTTTTCAGCTGACATATCTAGTTCTAGTTCTTATATAATATAAAGACATTAGTTCTAATTCAGTTTGAATTATATATATTAATGTTAATGGATGAGAAACGTTCGGTAACTATGCCAGGCGCCGTCAAAAAGGAACGGGCAAAACAATTGAATTTATCAGACGAGGCGTATGAAACACCGGCGCAACTGTCGGCGCTCCAATCCGGTAATGGAGAACTTTACGAGATAATCAAAAAACAACTGAATACGAAACTTCAGGGATATCGATCCCAAGATACACTGAAACAAATGTTTGTGGAAAGCGAGTTCATGGATATGGAGAATACACTTCGAATTTTAAAAGAGTCAAATTTACGATGTTTTTACTGTAAGGAATGTGTCAAGGTTCTCTATCGGCATGTGAGAGAGGGATGTCAGTGGACTCTCGAGCGTATAGATAATGACTATGGACATAATAAAACGAATGTAGTGATTGCGTGCCTGACTTGTAATTTAAGACGGAGAACCATGTACCATGAGCGATTTGCCTTTACAAAACAGTTGGTTGTTAGTAAAAATAATTAGTGGGCAAAAAGATATAAAACACTGTCTATGTTATTTGACATAATAGAATGTCGAGCGCAAAGAAGATTGTATATGTTGCCCTGCCGGATTCGACGTTCTCCTCGCCGTTCATGATTGCGCTACTCGGGGCAGTGAATAAGATCGTTTCCGAGAACAAGTATCATTTGGTCATTATTCCTGGAAATAGCCGCCACTCGCTGATTTCGCACTATAATACGTTGGGTTTCGACCCGAAGAAGGGTATCGAGCAGAAGCCGTTCAATGGAGAAGCGTTCGACTATTGGATTAACATTTCGGCGAGCGCCATTTTCAATACGGAGCAGTTTATCAAGTTGATCGAGTCGCTTGAGGAGCACCCTGTTGTTGCTGGAGTAAGCCGTATGGAGAACTTGGAGAGCTGCTCGTTCATCGAGTCTAATGCCGGATTTGCGAAGATTGCCGATTTCGAGGAGTGGAAGCGCGCGAACCCCGACTCTAAGTATAAGAGTGTTAGGCATTCCGAGTTGAAGTTTTTCGGTGTTAGACGCGAGGTTCTCAACGCAATGAAGTATCCGCATTTTGAATGCGACGCGATTCTCGCGCCCGGGCCGACGGAGGGGGTAGTCGTTCGTGATCTTATGACTCACGATATGGCATTCTGCAGAAACATCAAGCTCGCCGGGTATGATATCATGGTGAATACTGAATTGTTGTTGGGAAATGAGGTGAAGATTATCGTATAATAATTATATTCTGGATAAAGAAATATATAGATTCGGCGATGTTTATATTTAATATGGAAACTCGATTAAATATACACACATTAATTCATGAGCGGTTGGATTTCTTCTATAAAAGTTCCCAGATTCCGAATATAATTTTCCATGGTTCTCCCGGAACAGGCAAGAAGACGCTCGTCGATGACTTTATATGTAAGATATATGAAGGCGACAAAACGAAGATAAAAAGCAATGTTATGATGGTGAATTGCTCACATGGGAAAGGAATCAAATTTATTAGAGAAGAATTGAAATTTTTCGCAAGGGCAAATATACAATCGAATGCGGGTGTTAAATTCAAGACCATTGTTCTCTTGAATGCCGATAGCTTGACGAACGACGCGCAATCCGCACTGCGCCGGTGTATCGAACTATTCAGCTCTACTACGCGTTTTTTCATTGTTGTGGAGAATAAACACAAATTGTTGAATCCAATCCTGTCGCGGTTCTGTGAAATATATGTTCCCGAATATATAGAAAATGGTAATATTGTAAATCTACACCAGTATGTTCTCCGAAACAAGATGGATCTCGGTCACCTGGAACAAACAAAGCGCGATTGGATAAACGAATTTATGGATAAGGTCGACGGAAAAACAAACGCTGAAGCCAGCATCACGATTTACGAAAATGGATATTCGTGTCTGGATGTGGTGGAATACTTCAAGAGAGCGGAGAACCTGACACCATTAGAAAAGTCTAATATAGTTATGTGTTTCAATAAAATCAAATCAGAATTCCGGTGCGAGAAACTGCTCATCTTATATATGTTAGATTTCGTATATAATAGAGACAATACGAATCTGAAGGCGATTTCATTTATGTAGAAATATAATTTATGGTAGAAATCTTGTTTATGATAGAAAAGAGTATAAAGCGTTTATGGAAATTTACTAATAAATGGACGATTTTGTTCTATCGAATCTCCACGAGTCGAAAAATGAATGGTGCAGTCGCCTGGTGAATATCTTCACGCCGCTAATGATCGAAGGCATCAGGTCGATTTTCAACGAATCGTGGAAAATGTGTATGGACAATGAGGAGCCGGGCAAATATTTGATGACATTTCAGAATCTGATCTCGCGGGTTCCGAAGTGGAATGCCAATATTGTCGAAGAAGAGCGGAAGCGGATCGTCGAACGTAGCGGGTGTTCTTATTTGGAGGATCTGATAACGTGCGTCCATATCATCCAGCTCAAGGTTCTCACGTGCGTTCGCGTAGGCAATAAGCAGAAGAAGATTGACATATCGATTCCGAATCTGGACAATTTCATACACAAGGCGTATATTAACATCGCGCGGAAGTGTTATACAAACGTATATTTATTCGAGAAGAATATACAGCCGCTACTCGTACAGAGGAATCACAGGGAACTGGAGCAGATCGTCCAAGAGTGTATTCTAAATACGATTCGCGATAGTATCCCGACAGAGGCAATCATTCGCGCGTATATGGACGAGAACGTGGAACAAGAGGAGGAGGTGATTATAGAGAACATTGTTGAGGAACCGGAGTCTGAAATTAAGCCTACCGTCTCTGCCCAGTCGGAACCTATCAAGGACGTGGAGGTCGGCCCGCCCGTGGAAATGGAACCAGAACAGATACCCGTAGTTCCGTCAATCCAAAACATTGATGAAATTCCGGTTGTAACCAAGTTGTCGTTCAATGATATTGATCGGGTGATGGATATGGGAACAGGTGATATCTCTGACGTTACTGCGTCGAAGGACCCGGAACGACTTGAGGCGCTTAGCATGTCCCGTGCCATCCAGAATAAATTGGATGAAGAGGAAGACATTGATGATAGGATTAAGATACACACGGATACAATTGATTTAGGTGAAATGGATTTCTTGGATATTCACTCGAATGGCAAAATGCCTGGGGGCGAGATTTCACTCGACGATATTGAAGAATTGCTATAAATAATGCGTAAAATATGATTTTAAAATATTTCATATTTTATTATACAAACTCGATGGAGAACACGATCATGATATCGATTGCGGCTACCGTGCTATTTATTATAGCAAAACTTGTGGAAATGAAGTTTATCGAGAAGGAGTCGAGGCCTATTAAATTTCTGGTGCGCGATGCCCTAGTAGTTTTTGCGTGCGCCTTCGCGCCGACATTTGCGTATTTTCAGATGAATGACACGGTCACCGAGCTGATTGGCGGGCCGAGTGTTGCAGGAGCACCGGCGCAGATTTTCACGGACGCGCCAGGGTTCTAGAAAACGAAGTTTTCTACATGCGACAAAGTCGCAAATCCAGGAAACCTGTGGACGCTCCTTCCCTTTTCCTCGGACTGCGACGAAGTCGCATATGAGCTCAAAGCGCTCAAGCTCCTTCCCTTTTTCTTCGGACGCTCTTAGGTTGCTTATTATACATATCCAAAACCCTAGAGCCTTTTCCTAACATTTGCTCTATATGATCGTCGGCAAAGTCCTTACCCTTAAATGCCGACACTTCCATACAATCGCAACTAAACCCGCAATATTCTCCCTGTTTCGAAGTGTCACCTTCTTCCTTTCTACACATCGGACATGTCGTTAGAATAGTAGATGGTTGGTTTGGATTGCCTTCTGCTTCGTTCTTCTTACGTTCCTCGAGTTGTTTTGTAGATTTATCGTCGCAATAATCTGACACGCAATCATTATGCATAAACTGCCCACAACAAGTTAACTTATATATAACTTTATCACCAGTTTTCGAGAATGCTTCCTGGCATAATGGGCAAATATCATCCTTATTTATTTTTTTATCCTTGATAAGCGTTTCGTAGTCAAACCACTGACTATTAACTCCGCCCTTTAATGTGCGACGCTTTCGACCCTTTCTAATGCTCTTTCCGCCACGGCGACGACGCTTTACACTGCGGTTTTTTCGTGTTATTGTCATTCTATATAATGACAATACAAAAAAGGCTACGCGCTATAATCCGGGACACCATCTAAATCAATTATATCATTCGAATCGATAATGCTTTTGACTAAGAACTGCTTGAAATACGGGAACTCGAGCTGGGCTTTCGGTGTATGATCATGAACATTTCGCGCTATCATTTTATATAGCTTGAAATCGGGGTATCGCTCCTCGCCATTCTTCTTATAGAGAACACTCACACCTTTATCATCTAGACACCAGCGATGGATGGTCTTCTGTAGATCATCCGTGGGCTTCTTATCGCCAATTACAAAATCGTAGATAGAACAACCGAGCCTACATAGATCAAAACTGGGATTGGGTTCGATAATGGGCTTCTTCTTGTTATAAAACGGCGGGAAATTGTATTGGGTGGCAGCGTCGCCACCGGTATCAAAACTGTCACTACAGAATGTCTTACCCTTGAATTTGTAGATACCACGACCGAAATCGATGATCTTGAAAATCTTTCCGTATGTCGGGACTTTATAATTCTTTCCTTCAAATCTGTAATATAAATATTCGATGTCTGTATTCACATACATGATATTATTCGTATGTAGATCATTGTGTGTGAACTTGAATGCTTTACCGAATGCTATCAGCGTCATTATTATCTGGAATAGAACACTCGCGCCAATTTCTTCGTCAACTTCATTATCCTCGAATAATTGGTCGAGCGTTCCATTGCACTTTTCAAGGCAGATCATGTGAACAGGGAAATTGTCGATATATGCGTAAATGGCATCATCGTCTTCGCTTCCACTTGAATATGACTCGCTTCCATCATCTTCATCGCCTTCCTCCTCTTCCTCTTCCTCTTCCTCATCCTCATCCTCATCTTCATCGTCCTCGTCCTCGTCCTCGTCCTCGTCCTCGTCCTCGTCCTCGTCCTCGTCCTCGTCCTCATTTGAATCAGTGTCGGAGTCGGAGTCAGAGTCAGAGTTGGATTCTGCTTCAACGTTCGTTTTATTGAATACTTCCTCAAGGTTCTCTCCATCAATGGGGTCAATCGTCTCTGTCTCAATAAGTATAATATCATCGATCGCAACTTCATCGGATATATTCAATCTGCCCCTGTTATTTCTGGAATTATCAGATGAGAAATCATTGGGCTGTGTATATTTAGTAAGCCGGAAAAGCTTATTTGTATTCTGAGAGAAGAAATCGGAATCTCTCAAATATTCATAATCATCAAGTATATTCATTTTAAATTGCTTCTGAACGGCCAGATACGAACCATAAAAATCAGCCGAATGCTTGATATTGTGTGTATGTAGCAACTTGCTGGCCAAAAAACTGAAGAACCCATCAATATAAGATGCGTTGTGTATAGACGTTAATTTAGAAATGCCCTTACCGCTTTTAGGCAGAGTTCGTATTTCCTCGCTAGCGGCGTCATATTTGCCAATCATGTATCTCACCGGGTCAAGTAGTGGCGAGTATTTGATAAACACCGGTTTGCGTTCCTCAACTTGAGTATCAGTCGACACGATTGTATTCAAATCAACCATTTGGTATTTAGTGTTTAATTGGATTGTATCGAGATCAACTTTAGATTTATCAAAAAATAAATCATATATAGGTTGCTCAGATTGGAAAGAATTCAAGTAAAATGGATTATACTCATTTGTAAAATCATCAAGCGTAGCAGTATATTGTTCTTCTAAATGTTTTAGATTTAGTGATGTGCGAGGGCTGTATCCTATGTCGAATTTGTTGCCTGACATTTTTATAAGTAATTCATATATTTTTATCTACTTTCAAACGTCTGGGTTTGAAATGAGTTATTTTTTTATTATGGTATGTAAAATGACTCTTGAATTAAAAAAATTCAATATGCGTGACATTACGTTCCGTCCTGATGAAAACAAGGGTCCCGTCGTCGTTTTAATCGGTCGTCGTGATACTGGTAAGACGTATCTTGTTCGTGATCTATTGTTTTATCATCAAGATATTCCAATTGGCACTGTTATCTCTGGAACAGAAGCCAGTAACGGGTTCTATAAAGAACATGTGCCTAAACTATTCATACACGATGAATATAATAGCGTTCTCATCGAGAACATCCTACGGAGACAAAAGACGGTTCTAAAGCAAGTCAAGAATGAAATTGAGACTTATAAGCGGAGCACTATTGATCCTCGCGCGTTTGTTATTATGGATGATTGCTTGTATGACCAATCTTGGACACGCGATAAGATGATGCGTCTTCTATTTATGAACGGTAAAATGTTTGCCGTAGTCTAATCAAAAGTTAGGCTAGTGTATTATGCGTTTAGCATATTATGCAACACGTCCAAATTGCGGAGACATCTCGCTAGGTTTGTGCTACTAAACCAGTGTAGAAATACATTGGCGGCTTATGCTAATCACATAAGGTATAGTAAAAAGGCATAAAATAGAGACAACCCGCAGCAAGTCTTCTAAACCCACTATGGTAAGGGTATGAAGATTGTTCAACGACTAAATGCCCGTGGGGTGGAGGGAACTAACCATTTCCGATGAAGCCTTAAGATATAGTCTAATCCCATGCGAGAGCATGTTATGCCCATTTAAAAAGCATAAATTCAATGACGTTAGGAGGAAATGCCTAATAGAGAATGGTATCCGATGAGACATTGGAAAATAATGTTAGTTATTACAATGCAATACCCGTTAGGTATTCCGCCTAACTTGCGCACGAACATCGATTACGTGTTTATATTGAGAGAGCCATATTTAACAAATAGGAAGCGTATTTGGGAGAACTATGCGAGTATGTTTCCTACATTGGAGTCGTTTTGTGCAGTTATGGACAGCACCACCGAAAATTTTGAGTGTCTGGTGATAAATAACAATGCGAAATCAAATAAGCTGACGGACCAGATTTTCTGGTATAAGGCGGAAAATCATCCGACATTCCGGTTGGGCTCGAAAGAGTTCTGGGATATATCGAAAAATATGGGTTCTGACGATGAAGATGAGGCATACGACCCGTCGAAGAGCAAGAATGCTAAGAAGGGAGCCAATATCAATGTGAAAAAGAATAACTGGTAACGGATTTTATTTTTTATAAGCAAATCGATAAAAAATAAAAATATGAGTTTATGGTATAATGCCAAAGAGAAGCAGAAGTTTAAAGGGAGGCATGTGGCCATTTGATATATTTTCCAAACCAAAAGCGCCCGCACCCGCTCCTGTGCCCGCGCCAGCGGTTTCGTCCAAAGTGTCCGGCGGAAATCGTAGAACTCAGCGAAAGTCTCGTTCTAATAAAAATAATAGCAAATCTAGAAAACGCCGCTAGTACGATTACTTCTTGCTATTCATAAGCAGCTCGTTTCGAATATTGACACTCGCACTATCCGAAACCTCGCGAGAATCGAAATCGACGGTCTCACGAACGCCCACCAGGTTGCCATCCTCGTTTAGTGTCTGTGTCAGCACGTTTCCACTCTTCTTAGCGAGCTCGATGTTCTCGCGAATGGCCTTCTGCTTCGTCTCCTTGACACGGCGATCGAACTCCTCCTTCGCCATAGACTCGTTCTTGATCTTCTCGCTGTGAAGCTGATTAAGCTCTTCCTCCATGAACTCGATGCGACCCGTCTTATACGCATCGGGGTCCCAAGGAATCCACATGCCAACCGGACCAACGAAAATGTCGTGCGTCGGATCGACGTCCCGTAGCTTCTTACACCTCATCTCCGCCTCCTCCTGAGTAGAGAAAACGCCACGAAGCTTCAATCCGCGAACTGAGGTCTGGAATGCGTGCTCCCTGCCAAACTGCTCATTTAGACGATCCTCGTTCTTGTCCATGAACGTCTTGAAATCATCATCCATGGAGCTGCTCTTAAGCTTGGCCTCCTCGTCCTTTACGAACTCCTTGAAATCGCCCATTACGTCGTCCGGCTTAAGATTATACTTGTAGGCCAAGAATCCCAAGAATTCAGTCGACTTCTCCATAGATTTAGCGAAATCCCACTGTTTAATGAACTGCTCAAAGATATACAGTTCGCGCTTCTTTAGAATTTTCTCCGGGGAAACGAATGACATACACGCGAACTTCTGCCCGGCGATTGGGGCATCCTCGTCGCACAGGTCGATATATTTAGGGTTGGGCTTTCCATCATCGTTAAGCTTTCTCTCAAATCCAGACATTTAGCAATTATATATACCAAATAGACCAGACTGTTTAAGTTATTTAGAGCGATTATATTTTTTTCGATCTGGCGGATTTTTTTATTTTACTATAGTATATAATAAGCATGCAGAGCTTCGATTTTAGCGAGTTTATCAAGAGGGTCATTAAGTACCTAGTCGAGGGTGTTATGGTTGCCGTTGCCGCTTTCGCCATCCCCAAGAAGAAGCTTGACATTGAGGAGATTGTCGTCATTGCACTCACTGCCGCCATGACGTTCTCTATCCTCGACGTCTTCGTCCCGTCCATGGCGTCCTCCGCCCGCGGCGGCGCTGGATTCGGTATTGGCGCCAACCTCGTCGGATTCCCCAGGCCGATGTAAATCACTTCATAATAAAAATTTGATGTAGTATCCATATACTATACCAAACAGATGCGGCGAGTCCAACCAATTATTTTCGATAAATACCATAAAACCATATGTATTCTTTATCTGTAGGTGCAGTATTTAGAAACGAATCGGATAGCATTCAAGAGTGGATCGAGCATTATTTATTTCATGGCGCGGAGCACTTTTATTTGATAAATGACGATAGTACGGATAATTCTGTTGAGGTTCTCCAACCATACGTCGACGCTGGTATTGTTACCCTATTTCAATCGTCTTGGGGTAGGTATTTGGGTCGTCAGCGCGACGTATATACGCACTATATATTGCCACATTTGAAAGAGACAAAATGGTTGTTAATGGTCGATCTGGATGAATATATGTGGTCGCCAACGGACGTAAATTTATGTGGAATTCTTGCGCAATGTGGGCATCTTGGTCAAATCCAGGTCCGCGATACGTTATTTGGGTCAAATGGTCACATAGAACAACCTCGCGGAATCGTCCAGAATTTCACGCGATGTACTACCAAACGACAGTGTTTGAAATATTTTGTGAATAGTGAGTATGAATTTACATATTTGAATGTCCATCATGCGACATTTGCGAATAAAGAGAACGAAATTGATAAATTCATAATACTTGGCGATGAATATCTGGTGCTCAATCACTATAGTTGCCAATCTCGCAATTTTTGGAGGGACGTTAAATGTACACGGAATGATGGCGATAACTATCGCACGAGAACAATAGAGGATTTTGACGCGATTGACGTGAATGAAGTGGAAGACCTGCGGTTGGCAAAACAGAACGAGTCTATAAAAAATAGGTTCTAGATACCAATGTAAATTACTCATTTCCGAAAATCGATTCATAGGAATGTTCGACCCCGTCAATGAGAACATTACCTACGTTTTCAGGTATATCATACCCCTTTGCGACGGCTCTTTTCAATATCCACGAACCGCTAATAATTCCATCGCCTGTTTGATTTTCGATACAGCGACCGCGCTTCATCGGATCTATACCTTCATTCAATTGTTCTAGCAGTTCGGTTCCATAATTATATTCGGTCCTAGTTTCCATATCAATCGAATAGAAACACCAATTGATATTACGAGCGGTGCCGATTTGTTTCCAGAACCAAGTTCTTGTAGTAACTGAGGTTTCTATGTATTTCCGGGCGGCGCGCGATTTCGCTACATATTCCGAGAACGCACGAGGGTTAAATGGTGAAAGATTATCGAAAGGCGGCGTAGGAGGTGATGGTACAAAATCAGGGGGCATGAAGAACTTGACCCAAGGTTCTGTAGAGTTCTCCGGAAATCGCAAATCCCATGTAATATCTTCATAATTCAATTCGAAGTCGAAATCGGCATTAGAAACGCCTATCGGAGGTATAGGTTTGTTATTTGGCACGAGGACGACACTGAGTCCATTCTCGGCGAAGGGCATAAATGGAACGGGAACACTAGTTGAATATATAAGGTTTAATCGCTTGTTTGTAGTCATTTTG
>JACCDO011090617.1_pt1 | contig 59063 bp, 62 predicted proteins | sample 7446101 | NCBI WGS metagenome assembly JACCDO01 (sample SAMN15323440, study PRJNA562643) | freshwater metagenome | isolation source: river surface water | place: USA:Blue River Watershed | collected 2017-08-16 | reverse complement strand
TTGCAACGTCCACGGCCGCCCAGGCGCAGGAGATCGTTCTGCGCGTGCATCATTTTCTTCCGGCCACCGCCATCCAACAGGCCAAGATGATTCAACCGTGGTGCGATCGACTGCGCGAGGCGTCGGCACAACGGTTGAAGTGCCAGATTTTCCCCATGATGCAGCTGGGGGGCACGCCGGCACAATTGATTGACCAGGTGCGTGATGGCGCCGTCGACATCGTGTTCGTGCTGCCCGGCTACACCGCGGGCCGGTTTCCGGCCATGGAGGTGTTTGAACTCCCGTTCATGAATACCAGTGCCCAGGCCGCTTCCAAAGCCGCCTGGGAGTTTTACACCCTGCATGGACGAAAAGAGTTTTCGGGCATTCGACCACTGGCATTTGCCACGCATGACCACGGTGTGATTCATACCCGCGACAAACCGATTCGGCAGATCGAAGATCTCAAAGGATTGAAAGTGCGTGCACCGACACGCCTGACCAATAAATTGCTGTCGGCCCTCGGAGCAACTCCGGTGGGTATGCCGGTGAACTCGGTGGGCGATGCCATCAGCAAAGGCGTGATCGACGGATTCCTGCTGCCTTGGGAAGTGATGCCCGGTTTAAAACTCCATGAGATGGTCCGCTACCACAGCGAGACACCACGGTCGCGTCCCGCGCTCTACATGGCCGTGTTTGTGATGGCCATGAATGAAAAGCGCTATCAGTCCTTGCCCGCCGATCTGCGTGCCGTGATTGATCGCACCACGGGCCTGGAGCTCTCCGGTCAGATGGGCCGTGTCTGGGATCAGAGTCCATCCGTGGGCCGAGACCCTGCACTCCAACGCGGCAACACCATCATCGCCTTGTCCGAGGCGCACGCCGACCAGATGGCGCAACTGGCCAAGCCGCTGGCAGACGAGTGGGTGCGCCAGATGACTGCATCGTCCGGCAATGGCCAGGCGATGCTTGACGATGCCAAACGGCTAATTCGCAAATACGCCAAATGATGGGTGTGGCGGCCCACCGACTCGCAGTGCTCGGCGGATGGGCATTGGGAGTGATCGTGATGATCACCATGCTGAGCGTGGCAGGCCGAACGATATTGGGTCTGCCCATTGCGGGCGATGTCGAACTGGTTCAGTTTCTAATGGCCGTGAGCATTAGCTGCTTTCTTCCATGGTGCCAATGGCGTCATGCCCATGTGATCGTTGGATTTTTTACCGATTCACTTCCCCTAAGCGTGCGCCACCGGCTCACGCAAATCGGGTGCGCCGGCATGGCGGTGATGGCGGGCGTGTTGGCCTGGCGCACACTATCGGCGGCGATCAGCGCGTTTTCCACCGGTCAAGGCAGCATGATTCTCGGTATTCCCCTGTGGCTAAACACCGCCGCCCTGGTGCCGGGACTATCGCTCATGGCCGTGATCGCGCTGTCGCAAACCATTCGCGGCCATGGGCCGGCGGATGAGGCCTCCTCGGAACATCACGCCGAGCCATGAGCATGCCCGCATTGGCCGGTGTGATGATCGCCCTGATGCTGGCGCTGATGGTCATGCGCATGCCCATTGCCCTGGCCATGTTCATCCCCGGGGCGCTGGGCATTGGCATGATCGCCGGCACCGACACACTGCTGGCGGCGTTAAAAGGCACCACGATGGCCAGGCTCGGTGTGTACGAGCTGTCCATCATTCCGCTGTTCTTATTCATGGGTCAGTTGGCCGTGCGCGGCGGGCTCTCTCAGACCTTGTTCGATGCCGCGGCCGCACTCGTGGGACATCTGCGCGGCGGACTGGCCTTTGCGTCCTTGATGGCCTGCGCCGTGTTCGGATCCATCTGCGGATCCTCGGTGGCCACGGCCGCCACCGTGACGCAGGTGGCGTATCCCGAGATGCGTCGGCGCGGCTACTCGGGATCCATCGCCTCGGCAACACTGGCCACTGGTGGCACGCTCGGCATTCTCATTCCACCGTCGGTGCCGCTGGTGATCTACGCCGTGTTGGCCGAACAAAATATCACCACACTTTTTTTGGCGGCCATGATTCCCGCCCTCATGGCCCTCGGGGGATACATGGCCGTGGTGGCACTGCTGGCACAACGCCACCACGGCATGCCGGCCATGCCACGCGCCTCATCGACACAACGGCGCGCCACGCTTCAACGTGTCTGGCCCATCGTGGTGATTTTTGCCGTGATGTTAGGTGGGCTCTACAGTGGCGCGTTCACGCCGACAGAAGCCGCTGCCGTGGGCGTGGGCGCGGTGGTGATCGTAAGTGCGGCGTTCGGCACTCTGTCACGCTCAACGCTGAGCGCTGCGGTGCGCGCCACGGCCGAAACCACGGCCCTTATTTTCATGATCTTCATGGGGGCCGATCTGCTCAACACGGCGCTCGCCCTCACCCAACTGCCGGGCGACCTCGCCCAGTGGGTGGGTCATTTACCCCTGAGCCCGCTGGCGATTCTGCTGGCCATTCTGGTGCTTTATCTGCTGCTCAGTTCGGTGATGGATGAGCTCTCCATGATCATTCTCACCATTCCCGTGATTTTTCCCGTGATCATGGGGCTGGACCTGTGGGGGCTCTTACCCCAGGAAAAGGCGATCTGGTTTGGCATTCTGGTATTGATGGTGGTGCAGTTTGGATTGATCGCACCCCCGATCGGATTAAACGTGATCATCGTCAACGGCCTGGTGCGCGATGTGCCGATTGCCGCCACCTATCGCGGCATTCTGCCGTTTCTGTTGACCGATGCGCTGCGCATCGTTGTGCTGGTGATATTCCCCGGGTGCACACTGGCCTTGATCCCGCTCATGCGGTGATCATGGGACCGTTATTTCTTTGGCAGATCCGTCACAAAGGCCAACTGGCTCAAGCCCAGGGCATTGGCCATGGCCATGACCTCCACCACGGACTCATAACGGGTGTCACGCTCTGCCCGCAGATGCACCGGCGTGGACTTGGATGTCGCCGCTGCCGCCGTTAAGGCAGCCCGCAAGGCATCGGCATTCACCTGTTTTTTGTCAAGGAACAGTTCGCCCTTGGCGTTGATGCTGACGGTGATGGTCTGCGGCGGTGTGGTCACCGTCGGTGTGTCGGACTTCGGCAGATCCAATGCGATCCCGCGGGTCATGAGGGGAGCGGTGATGATAAAAATCACCAACAGCACCAACATCACATCGACAAGGGGAGTCGTATTGATCTCCGAGAGGGGCTCCCCGGGACCGCTGGATTCGAACTTGCCCATGGCCATGATGAACGCTCCTGTGCTGCGCGGACGGTCTAGGCTTACGCCCCACGCCCTTGGGCGTGACTCAGATAGGCCCGCAGGTCATTGGCAAACCCGTCAAGCTCGGACACGATGGTGCGATTACTCTTGGTGAGCATGTTGTAGGCCAGCACCGCCGGAATGGCGACAAACAGTCCGAACGCGGTCATGATCAGGGCCTCGCCCACCGGACCGGCCACCTGCTCCAGCATCATCTGCCCATTGCCCGAAATGCTGATCAAGGCGTGGTAGATGCTCCATACCGTTCCAAATAAGCCGACAAACGGCGCCGTCGCGCCAATCGAGGCCAGAATCACCAACCCCGACTCCAGACTGGCGCGCACCCGATGGAGCGCTTCGCGCAACACGCGGGTGACACGATCGTCGTGACGCAGGTGGTGATCCAGTGCATGGACCGATCCCGACTGCTGCAACTCGATCGCCGCCTGGGCGATCACGCCAAGGGCCGCAACGGGCTCGGCCGCACGCAGTTGCGCAGTGCCCGACTTCAGATCCGAGGCCGCCCAGAACTGGCTTGCCAGACCGGCCACGGACGTTCTAAGCCGCTGGGTGGAACGCCCCTTGGCAATGATGAGCGTCCATGAGATCACCGACATGATGAATAAGGTGATGGCCGTAAGCCAGATCACCGCATCGGCATTTTCCAGCATGTGGGCCAAGCCCAGTGATGAATTGGTCATGGCCGGATTATCCACTAAGCCTGAACTCCCATCGCCATTCGTACCACGCGGGGATCGGTCGTGCCCCACGCACCGCAGGCAGGAATCGCCAGTCACGGATCGTGGCCTTGGCGGCCTCATCCAAACGCACCGATCCGCTGCTGTTTAGCACGATCACCTCCGATGCCCGACCCTCCGCGGTGATCAAAACCCGCAAGACCACCGCGCCCTGTTCTCCCAAGCGACGGGACAAGGCCGGATACTCTGGTGCACGATTGCCACGATAGCTGGCATCGACCATCGGCTCACGGTCGGCAAGGCCCATCGCTTCCGCTGAAGATGATCGCGCGGGGACCGACGGTGCCGGCTCGGATGCCGACTCCGATACCGCGCCGATCGTCGATGAGGAACGGCTCGCCACCGCGGGTGCCAGACGGATCACCGGCTCGGCGGGACGAATCACCGATGCCGGCGGACGAGCCGTCGCCGCGGGTTCGCGCGGCGAGGCCGACATCATCTGCACGCGTATCGTGGGCTGCAACGACTCCGCGGTTCGCGGCCGCCCCCACAACACCAGAGCGGCCATCAATGCCAGGTGCACCAACGCCACCGCCATCGACAGCCGCCACCAGGATCGCATCACACAGCGCCGGACGCATCCGGACATAACGAGGGATGCGCCAACTGAAATGCCGGCCACTGCAGGCAGCGCTCGGTGATCTCCAGGACACGCGGCATGTCGCTCAGATCCACCTGCATGCGTTGCGCATTGGCCACCTGCGGCACCAGGACACAGTCGGCCATACCGGGATGATCCCCATGACAAAACGCTCCGGTCTGCGCCTCGGCCAACCGATGTTCCACCGCGGCCATGCCCTGTGTAATCCAATGGGCAACCCAACGATCCTTATTCGATCGTGTGACCTCCATCGGCCCGATCAGATACTGCAAGACGCGAAGATTGTTTAACGGATGGACATCACAGGCGATCAGCTGCGCCAGTCCACGCACGCGCGCACGGCCCACGGGATCGTTGGGCAACAGGGCCGGCGTCGGAAACCGCTCCTCGAGGTATTCCATGATCGCCATGGACTGTGCAATTCGAATCCCGCCGTCTTCCAAAAGGGGCACCAACCCCTCGGGATTCAGGGCGCGATAGGTGTCTCCCTGTTGTACGCCCTCGCGCAGGTTCACGGGCACCACCTCGTAATTCAACCCCTTGAGGGCCAAGGCAATCCGAACCCGGTAAGAGGCGGACGAGCGAAAGTAACTGTGGAGTCGAAGCATCGTGTTCTGCGCGAGTGGCATCAGGATCGCATCCCCTCGATACCGAACGCAAGGGGCCGCACCGCATGGCGCGGCCCGGTCGTATCCTCAGACCACGCGGATCGAGAACCCGCCCACCTGGGTGGCCTGCACCGAGAGCAGATCGCCCCGCTTCACGGCCCCGACGCCTGCCGGGGTTCCAGTAAAAATCAGATCGCCAGGCTTGAGTTCCCAGGCCTTGGAGATATGGGCAATCACCTCACGAATGTTCCAAATCATGTCCGAGATGTCGCCGGTCTGACGTCGCTCACCATTGACCTCGAGTTGAATCGGGCCCGCGGCAATCTCTCCCGTCACCTCGCGGGGAACCAGGGGGCCAATCGGCGCACCATGATCAAACCCTTTTCCAATGCACCAGGGTTTGGCTTCTTTTTTCATTTGTGCCTGCAGATCACGACGGGTCATGTCCAACCCGATCGCATATCCCCAGATGTGATCGATGGCCTGATCGGGCGTAATGTCACGCCCCCCTCGGCCGATCGCCACCACCAACTCCACTTCGTGGTGCAGGTCCTGGGTGAGCGTGGGGTAAGGCCAGTTCTCGGTGGCACCGGCCGCCACATTGAACAGCGCATCGGCAGGTTTAAAAAAGAAGAATGGCGGTTCACGGCCACTGGCTCCCATTTCCTTCGCGTGGTCCGCGTAGTTGCGTCCCACACAATAGACACGGCGAACGGGGAAACGGGTGGCGCTGCCGGCGATGGCCAGCGAAGGGGTATCGATCACGGGCAAGGTCTGCATGCTTAGTACTCCGATGAATAGCCCGTCGGCGCGGGCGGGGCAAAGTTTTCAAACTTGGTGTACTGACCCAGGAAAGTCAGGCGAACGGTACCGATCGGACCATTCCGCTGTTTGGCAATGATGATCTCCGCCACACCCTTATCAGGGGTATCCGGCCGATAGACCTCATCGCGATAAATAAAAATAATGACGTCCGCGTCCTGCTCAATGGCACCGGATTCACGCAGATCACTCATCACCGGACGCTTATCCGTGCGCTGCTCCACCGTGCGGTTTAACTGGGACAAGGCCAACACCGGGCAGCCCAGCTCCTTGGCCAGACTCTTCAGCGAACGGGTGATTTCAGAAATCTCGGTGGTGCGGTTCTCACCGCTGCTCGATGCACTCATCAACTGCAGGTAATCCACCACAATCAGTCCCAGTCCACCGTACTGTCGGGATAAGCGACGTGCACGCGAACGCAACTCGAGCGGATTCAGAGCGGGGGTCTCATCAATGTAGAGCCGCGCCCCTTTCATCTTTCCCATCGCCTGGGTTAAACGCGTCCAATCGTCTTCGGATAATCGGCCCGTGCGCACCTTCTGGGCATCAAGACGGCCCACGGAGCACAGCACACGCATGGCCAACTGTTCCGCACCCATTTCCATACTGAACACCGCCACCGGGGCCTGCTCGGCAATCGCCACGTGTTCCGCAATGTTTAACGCCAACGACGTCTTTCCCATACTGGGTCGGCCGGCCACGATCAATAAATCGCCGGGTTGCATACCGGCCGTTTTCTGGTCGAGATCAAGGTAACCCGTGGGCACACCGGTGACATCCGAAGCGTTCGGACTCTGATACAAATCATCGACCTTTTCCACCACGCGGGCCAGTACCGTGTGGAAATCCTGAAACCCTCCCGAGGTGCGCGAGCCCGCCTCCCCGATCTGAAAGATCTGGCTTTCGGCCTCATCCAGAATCTGACGGGTTTCCTTACCGGCCGGGTTCAAGGCCTGAGTGGCGATCTGATCGCTCACCGACACCAGATGACGCAGTATGGCGCGATCCCGAACGATCTCCGCGTAGCGACGAATGTTTGCCGCCGATGGCGTTTCGTGGGCAAGCGTATTGAGATAGGCCACGCCGCCCACCTCGTCGGCGCGGCCCAGACTCTGCAGCGACTCAAACACCGTCACCACATCGGCCGGGCGACCTGCATCAATCAGTTTGGCGATCGACTCAAAAATGATGCGGTGATCGGCCCGGTAAAAATCATGGGCGTTCACTAGATCGCCAATGCGATCCCAGGCGCTGTTATCGAGCAGCAGGCCGCCGAGAACAGAGGCCTCGGCCTCAATGGAATGCGGGGGGACCCGCAGTGCAAGCGCCTGGCTGTCCATGCGGGTGTCGATGCCCCCTGATTAAACCGCGACGGCCGTGAAGACGTTACGCGGTCTCGCCAATCACGCGAACCGTAATGTCCGCGACCACATCGGTATGCGGCGCGACTTGCACCGGGTGATCGCCGACCGTTTTTAACGGTCCATTGGGCAGACGAACACAGGCCTTGGCCACCTCAATTCCCTTGCCCTTTAATCCCTCGGCGATATCGAAATTGGTCACGGATCCAAACAGTCGACCGTCCACACCCGCCTTCTGACTGACTTCCAGCACCAGGCCCGACATCTTATTGCCCAGGGCCGTGGCCGCGGCCAGCTTCTCGGCCTGCGCCTTCTCGAGCTCGGCGCGACGGGCCTGGAAATCCGCAATCGCGGCCTCGGTGGCGCGGCGGGCCATGCCCTGCGGGATCAGAAAATTACGGGCGAAACCGTCTTTGACGCGCACCACATCGCCGAGCCCACCCAGGTTCACAACTTTTTCCAAAAGAATGACTTGCATGTTGAATCCTTAATTCTGTGCGTTGAGATTAGTGGTTGTCGGTGAACGCGATCAACGCGAGAAAGCGTGCCCGCTTGATGGCCGTGGTGAGCTGACGCTGGTATCGGGCATTGGTGCCAGTAATGCGCGCCGGGATGATCTTGCCGGTCTCGGTGACGAAGTCACGCAAGGTGTCGATGTCTTTGTAGTCAATCTGCTCGACGCCTTCGGCCGTGAAGCGGCAGACCCGCTTACGCTTAAACAGCGCGGACTGCGCAGGACGACGGGGACGCTTGTTTTTATCGAACTTTTTATTAAATGCCATGATCGTTACTCCAATTCAAAATCTGTAATGTGAAAAATCAGTTGTTTGCTGTGCTGTCGCGCGGGGGCTAGAAAACCAGTGAGCAGAAGGGCCGATCCCAGAGGGGCCTGTTCGATCCGTTCCGCCACCTCTCCGACCGCTTTGACCCGACACTCAAACTGAAGGTGTCGCATCGCGGCGGCTTCGAGGACCTCGGCCTCATGCTGCACCTGACACTCAAGAACCGGTAATCCTGCGGGGGTAAAACGCTTGGCTTTTTTTTCGACCAGCGTTGCCGTCAGAACCGTCCGGTTCACCGTGCCACGCGCCCCGATCAGGCCGCTGCCGGAATCTCGGAGGCCGCTTTGCGGGCCTCTTCGCGCTGAATGACCTTGATCATCGGCGACGGGCCCGTCTCGGCCTTCTTCATCGCCACGACCAGGTGACGCAACACGGCATCGTTAAACCGGAAAGCATGGTCAAGCTCATCCATTTCAGGCTGACCACACTCGATGTTCATGAGCACGTAGTGGGCTTTGGCCACTTTCTCAATGGGATAGGCCAACTGACGGCGCCCCCAGTCTTCGGTGCGATGCACCTTGCCGCCTTTGGACGTGACGATGCTGCTGTAGCGCTCGACCATCGCCGGGACCTGCTCGCTCTGGTCGGGATGGACAATAAAAACGATCTCGTAATGACGCACGATTGCTCCTTATGGTTAACGCCACCGCCTGAAATGGGGCCAGCACCCGCTGGCAGGGCTCTCTTTTTCAAGCCCGAGGTCGTGTGGCAAGGGAAAAAGAAGTGTAGCAGAAACAAGGACTTAGGAGAAACCGTGGGCCGGGGCGGGCCTCGGACGGCCCTAGGCCACGGGGGTCAACAGGGGCAGCCCCTTGGCGTGGGCCAGCAGGTTATCGGCCGCCAGCTGCATCATGGCGCCGCGGGTGGCCTTGGAGGAGCTGGCAATGTGCGGGGTGATCACCACATTGTCGAATTCCAGAAACCGGGCATCGAAGGCGGGTTCATTCTCAAACACGTCGAGACCCGCGGCCGCAATCCGCTTCTCCTGAAGTGCGGCAATCAGCGCCTGATCGTCCACCACACCACCCCGCGCAATATTGATCAGCATGGCGGTGGATTTCATCAATGCCAATTCGCCCGCACCGATCAGATGATGGGTCGCCGCGCTGTAGGGCACGACCAGCATCACCACATCGGATTCCTTCAACAGGGTATCGCGCTCCACCCAGGTGGCACCCAGGTCGCGTTCACTGCGATTACGGTTGTGATACAGAACACGCATGTCAAAGCCTTGAGCACGTTTGGCGATCGCACCGCCAATGCGGCCCATGCCAATAATGCCCAAGGTGGCGTGGTGCAGGTCCCGGCCCGTGAACTGATCGAACGCCCATCCTGTCCACTGGCCCGCTCGGGCGTAACGCTCGGCCTCCGGAATGCGTCGTGCCGTGGCCATCATGAGGGCGAAACCGAAATCCGCCGTGGTCTGCGTCAATACATCGGGTGTGTTGGTCACACGAATGCCGCGCGCCTGGCAGGCCGCAATGTCAATATTGTTGTAGCCCACTGCGCCGGTGGCGATCACCTTCACGCGGGTGGCCGCGGCGATGACACTGGCATCCACCTTGTCGGCCACCGAGCACAGCACGTAATCGGCATTGGCTACCCGGGCGCGCATCTGCTCGAGCGTCCAGGGCGTATCGGTCGCCTGGTTATCGGCCACGACATCAAAGGTTTGTTGCAGCGGCGCCAGAACATGGTCATAGATGCGCCGGGTCACCACCAAGGTTGGTTTTGCCATCAGATGCCTTCCACCAGCACAAGATGCACGCGATACGGGCCATGGGCACCCAGCACAATCGTCTGCTCGATGTCCCCCGTGCGCGACGGTCCCGAAATAAAGTTCAGTGCACGCGGCGGCGCGCCGCGTTCGTGGCGCAACAACGCAAACACATCTTCCATGTGACGCACGATGCGGGAACGGGCCACCACGGCCACATGGGTCTCCGGCAATAAGGCCATGGACGCGGGCGTGTCCGGGCCCGATAGCAGGGCCAGGGTGCCGGTTTCGGCAATGGCGGCAAAGCATCCGGTGATGCCCACCAGATCCGGTGCAGGCTCGTCACGCACGGGAGCACGGGCCTCCACAGTCAAACCCGCAGCCGCCCAGGCGAGCCGAAGATAGGATTTCCATGCAATCGCCCGAGTTCCCAATCCGCGCTCACGGAGGTAGCGCGCCACAGCAGTTGGCACATCCTTAAGGAACCGCACCTGGTCCACGGTGCTCTGCAGACGTTCGGACTGCGCCACAAAACGCGCCACCAGATCCTCGCCCACGGGCGGCTGAGGGCCCACGACCTTCTGGGCCATGTAGTTGTAATTCAGTTCTTCCTCGCGCGCTTTGGCCTGTGCGGGACGGCCCTGGGCCGCACGAATTCTGGACAGAATGCGGGCCCGGGCTTGCGTGGTATCCAGACCTTCCAAAGGCGGTTTATCGGGCATGGGAATCAGATCCTATTGATAAATAGCAAGGGTAATCCCGCGGTTAAGTTCGCTAGAATGCGCAAGTGTACTGCGCCGTGCAGTGCGCCAAAACAGAACTTACCCCAACGAGCCTCGAATTCCTATGACCCACGTCGTCACCGAATCCTGCATCAAATGCCGCTACACGGACTGCGTTGATGTCTGCCCCGTGGATTGTTTCCGCAAGGGCCCCAACTTCCTGGTGATCGACCCGGACGAGTGCATCGACTGTGCAGTCTGCATCCCGGAGTGCCCGGTGAACGCGATCTATGCCGAGGAAGATGTCCCCGACGATCAAAAAGACTTCATCGCCATCAACGCGGATCTCTCCCGCGAGTGGCCCACCATCAGCCGAATGGAAGCCCACTTCGAGGACGCCGACCAATGGGCCGACGTCAAAGATAAGCGCGGACTGCTCGAGCGGTGACCGTCACAGCGGAAGAACGATTCACACGCGAGTCGATCACCTGGATCCATCCCTGGACGCCACATCTTTTTTCGTTTCGCATCACCCGCCCCAAGTCCTATCGTTTCACCGCCGGACAATTTGCCCGGCTCGGCGTCGAAAAGCCCGATGGCAGCATCGCCTGGCGCGCTTATTCCATGGTCTCTGGGCCGTACGATGACACGCTCGAGTTTTACTCCATCGTCGTGCCCGATGGGGAATTCACCACGCAACTGGCCCGTTTAACGGTGGGCGACAGGCTGCTGATCGAAAAACAGAACCACGGGTTTCTGACCCTGTCGCGCTTTACGCAAGGGCGTGACCTGTGGCTGTTATCCACGGGCACTGGCATTGCACCCTTTCTATCCATACTGGCCGACCCCGCCGCATGGGAAGGCTACGCCACCATCGTCTTGGTGCACAGCGTGCGCGAATCCGTCGAACTCGCCTATCGGGATCACATCCAGGCGCTGGCCACCCACGACCTGTTTGCCGAGCACGCGCACAAATTGATCTACATACCTGTGGTCACACGGGACACGATTCCAGGCGTGTTGTCGTCACGCATCACGCAGTTGATTGAGAGCGGTGCGCTGGAGGAACGCGCGGGACTGAGACTTGACCTGGACAACTCCCGCATCATGCTGTGCGGAAATCCTGAGATGGTCGATGACACCCGTCGCATCCTGAAGGCACGCGGATTTCGCACGAGTCGACAGTCGGCGCCCGGCCAGATCGCCGTCGAGAACTACTGGTAAGATCAGCCCGCATAACGGGAGCCCAGACTTGCTCTACCAACTTCACGAGATTCAACGTTCGATCTTGCACCCCATCAGTCGGTTGGCGGGTGCAGGTTCCGAGATCTACACCAACCCCTACAGCCCCTTGGCCTACATGCCGTTTTCCAAGCGGCTCGCGGCCACGTTTGATCTGGTGCATCGGATTGGCAAGGAATACCAAAAGCCCGCGTTTGACATTGGACACACGGTGATCAATGGCCGGGAGGTGGCCATCACCGAGCACGTGGTCCTGGAAAAGCCCTTTTGCAAACTGCTGCATTTCGCGCGTCAGTTTCCCGATGGGCACGCCGGCCCAGCAGACCCAAAAATTCTGTTGGTCGCTCCCCTGTCGGGCCATCACGCCACGCTGTTGCGCGACACGGTCCGCACGCTGGTGTCCGATCACGAGGTCTACATCACCGATTGGATCGATGCCCGCATGGTGCCGTTGAGCCACGGGCCGTTTCACCTCGATGACTACGTCGACTACATCAAGGAATTCATCGCTGCCCTGAGTCCGGACTTAAACGTGATGTCGGTGTGTCAGCCCACGGTCCCCGTGCTCGCCGCCGTCTCCCTGATGGCCAGTGAGGGGCATCCGGCCGCGCCGCGCACGATCATCATGATGGGGGGTCCGATCGATACCCGAAAGAGCCCCACCTCGGTCAATGATCTGGCCACCAAAAAGCCGTATCAGTGGTTTGAAAACCATGTGATCTACACGGTCCCTTCGAAATACCCGGGCTACCTGCGCAAGGTCTACCCCGGTTTTCTGCAGCACGCCGGTTTTGTGGCAATGAATCCCGATCGTCACCTGACCTCCCATTACGACTATTACCTTCAACTGATCAAAGGTGACGGCGAGAGTGCGGACAGTCATCGCGCGTTTTACGACGAGTACAACGCCGTGCTGGATCTCGCGGCAGAGTTTTATCTGGACACGATTCGTGTCGTATTTCAGGAGCATGCTCTGCCGCGCGGCACCTGGACGGTGCGTGGCCAGCCGGTTCGTCCGCAAGACATCACCCGAACCGCACTGCTGACCGTCGAAGGGGAGCTCGATGACATCTCCGGCCCCGGCCAGACCCAGGCCGCCCATGACCTCTGCACCGGCATTCCATCCCATCGTCAGGAGGACATGGTGGTGCCGAAGGCGGGTCACTACGGCATTTTCAGTGGACGACGTTGGCGTGAACAGGTCGCACCCAAAATCGCCGAATTTATCCGACGTCATTAACGACGTCCTGCCTCAGACGCAGTGCACGCGCTGTGGTTATCCGGCCTGCCGTCTCTACGCGCAGGCCATCGCGCAGGGGCAGGCCAACATCAACCAATGCCCACCGGGCGGTGATGCCGGCATTCGTCGACTCGCCGAACTCACTGGCAAGCCTTACGTGCCGCTCAATCCTGCCCATGGACAGGAAAAACCCCGAGAGCGCGTGATCATTGATGAGTCACGATGCATCGGATGCACCCTGTGCATCCGGGCCTGCCCCGTCGATGCCATTGTCGGCGGATTCAAAGCCATGCACACCGTGCTGATCGATGCCTGCACGGGATGTGAACTCTGCATCGCACCCTGTCCCGTCGATTGCATCACCCTGGCACCGTGCATCGGCAGTGCCGAATGGCCACCCCATGCCGCACAGACGGCGCGGATCCGATATGAGGCGCGACAAGAGCGCCTGCATGAGGAGTCCATGGCCGCAACCCGTACCGCACCGAACGCCGATCGATTGGCCAGTGTGCTGGCGAAGGCCCGTGCACGTGCCGCACAGCGCCGTCCATGAACGCCGAGATTCGGGCCGAGATATTTCGCAGGCTCGCCGCCCTCAATCCCCACCCCACCACCGAGCTGGAATACAGCACGCCGTTTGAACTGCTCACGGCCGTGCTGCTCTCGGCCCAGGCCACCGATCGTTCCGTCAACGCGGCCACACGACGACTCTTTCCCGTGGCCAACACGCCCGCCGCCATCCTCGCCCTGGGCACGGTCGGTCTCGAACCCTTTATTCGCACGATTGGCTTATACCGCACCAAGGCCCGTCATCTGATCCAGACCTGCGCGATGCTGTGTCGCGACCATGGGGGTCAGGTCCCGGAAGATCGTGAGGCACTGGAATCCCTTCCTGGCGTGGGGCGCAAGACCGCCAATGTGGTGCTCAACACCGCCTTCGGTTGGGACACGATCGCCGTGGACACGCACATTTTCCGCGTGGCCAACCGTACCCGGATCGCCGTGGGAAAAACGGTGCTGGAGGTGGAGCATCGCCTGTTGCGCACTGTGCCGTCGGAATTTAAGCGGCATGCCCACCACTGGCTCATTCTTCACGGCCGCTACATCTGCAAGGCGCGCACGCCTCAATGCTGGCGATGTCCGATCAATGACTGCTGTGAGTACCGTCAAAAGTCTTTGCCGCCCGAGTAAAAAATCCCAACAGATCCAAGGCGGCGGGCGACAGGCGTTTGGTGTCGCCATGACAGATGGAGAGAGCCCGTGACGTGTCCACATCCGTGATCGGCAAGGTCTTAAATCCAAGCAATCGACTGAATCGCTGCGCGACACGGTCAGGCAGCACCGTGATGCCCAGACCAGCCGCCACCAGCTGCGAGATGGCATCGAACCCTTTCACCTGCACCCGTACCCGTGGGGCCACTCCAACGGTGCGCGCCAGGTTCACCAGCCACTCCTGAATCGATCCGCCCTCTTGCAGCAGAATTAAATCCTGTTCCAGGAGTGCCGGCATGGTGATCGCCTCAATGGCCGTCCAACGCGCATCGTTGGGCACCATCACCACAAGCGTGTCCTGGTGATACGGCAGTACGTGTAACTGATCACGCAACACCTCCCCCGCAAAGACACCAATGTCGGCATCCCCATCCGATACCCGTTGCTGGATGTCACGGCTCGTGTGTTCCGACAGATCGATGCGCACCCTGGGATGCAGCCTTAAAAACGCTGTCAGATCGGTGGGCAATACGGTCGCAATCGAACTCGCGTTCGCGACGATGCGCACATGACCCGCGATGCCCGCCGCAAAGTCACTCACCTCGAATTCCATCTGGGCCAGTTCACGCTCAATGGAGCGTGCATGATGCAAGACCGCATTGCCGGCCTCGGTGAATCGCACTCCGCGGGCATGCCGCACTAAAAGCGGCACGCCCATCCGTTCCTCCAAGTCCCGAATCCGCGTGCTGGCCGCCCCCAAGGCCAGATGCAGCCCCTCCGCCGCCTTGGTGATGGAGCCGCTCTGGGCCACGGCCAACAGCAACTTCAGTGTCAGAAAGTCCACCCGCTGCGGGTTGATGACCTTATCGTTGCGCACGCCGATTCACCGCCTCCACATAGGCCACCCCATCGATGGCCGCGCCCGTGCGCTGGCTTTTCCAGAGCTCCTCTCCCAGGCACTCCATCACCACGTGCATGGCCTCATGACGACTGTCCAGGCGCTGGGCCAGTCGCGTGAACGCTGCCCGAATGCCAAACGGTTGATCAATGGACACCTGCTCTTCAATGGAGAGGTGCATGGCCAGATGCAGAAACGGATTGGTGACCCCGGCCTCGACGGAATAATCCTTGGCCAAGGCCTGGGCCACGTCCGACAGATCATCGTGGTATTCCGGATGCTGCCCCATCCAGTCGGCGGCCAGGGCCTCCAGATCGGTGAGGGGGGCGCGGGCCTGATGCTTGGCCCAGGCCTCACAGAAGAACCGGCGCACATCGTCTTTGCTGGGATTGAACATGGCGATAATCTAGCGAAACCCGCGAGCCTTCGCAAATGACGAAGGCTCGCCCCGAAATGACGGATTCTCAGGGCCGCGGGGCGGGAGTATCGTGCGGACAACCGTTGTCACTATAAGTGGTACCCCATCACCGAGCATCCGAATTTCCGGTGGGCACTCAATCAGGGAGAGAAGTCATGTCGCAGCCGCACGCATCGGCCGGCCGTCGCTTTCGCGACGCGTTGGCAGAAGAGCACCCTTTACAAATCATCGGCGCGATCAACGCCAACCACGCCTTGCTCGCCAAGCGCGCGGGCTTTCGGGCCATTTACCTCTCCGGAGGCGGCGTGGCCGCCGGGTCACTGGGCCTGCCCGACCTGGGCATCTCCAACCTGGACGACGTGCTCACGGACGTGCGCCGCATCACCGACGTCTGCGACACACCGCTGCTGGTGGACGTGGACACGGGTTTTGGATCGTCGGCCTTCAACATCGCCCGCACCACTAAATCGATGATCAAGTTTGGGGCCGCGGCCATGCACATCGAGGATCAGGTCGGCGCAAAACGTTGCGGCCATCGGCCGGGCAAGGCGATCGTGACCCAGGACGAAATGGTCGATCGGGTCAAAGCCGCGGTCGACGCCAAAACGGATGCTGATTTTGTGATCGTCGCGCGCACCGATGCCCTGGCCGTCGAGGGCCTGCAGTCGGCGATTGATCGGGCCTGTGCCTGCGTCGACGCCGGGGCAGACGCCATCTTTCCGGAGGCGATGACCGAACTCTCGATGTACAAAGACTTCGCGAAAGCGGTCAAGGTGCCGGTGCTGGCCAACATCACCGAGTTCGGCAGCACGCCGCTGTACACCGTCGATGAGCTGCGCGGTGCAGACGTGGCCATGGTGCTCTACCCGCTGTCGGCGTTTCGCGCCATGAACAAGGCGGCCCAGACCGTCTATGAAGCCGTCCGACGAGACGGCACACAGAAAAATGTCGTGGCGCTCATGCAGACCCGCCAGGAACTCTACGACGCCATTGGATACTGGGATTTCGAGAACAAACTCGATGCCTTATTCCAGAAAAAATAACTCCGTACCCTCACGAGGTCTCTCCATGACAAAAGAAGCATCCCTGGCCACACCGAAACCCAAAAAATCCGTTGCCCTTTCCGGCATTACCGCCGGCAACACCGCCTTGTGCACCGTGGGCCGCACCGGCAATGATCTGGCCTATCGCGGCTATGACATTCTGGACCTGGCCGATGTCTGCGAGTTCGAAGAGATCGCCTATCTTCTGGTGCACGGCAAGCTGCCCAATCGTGCAGAGCTCACCGGTTATAAAACCAAACTGCGTGCACTTCGGGGCCTACCGGCCAATGTCATGACCGCCCTGGAAGCCCTGCCGGCCTCCAGCCATCCGATGGACGTGATGCGCACCGGAGTGTCCGCCCTGGGCTGCATTCTTCCGGAGAAAGACGATCACAACGCGCCGGGTGCGCGGGATATCGCCGATCGGCTGATGGCCTCCCTGGGGTCAATACTGCTCTACTGGTATCACTACAGCCACAACGGCAGAATGATCGATGTCGACACCGACGATGATTCAATTGGCGGGCACTTTCTTCACCTGCTCCATGGCAAGCCCCCTTCCCCGGAATGGGTGCAGGCCATGCACACTTCGCTGATTCTGTATGCCGAACACGAGTTCAACGCCTCGACGTTTGCGGCACGGGTGATCGCCGGCACGGGATCTGATTTTTATTCCTGCATCACCGGTGCCATCGGCGCCCTGCGCGGCCCCAAGCATGGCGGCGCCAATGAGGTGGCCTTCGAGATTCAGAAACGCTACAACACCGCCGACGAGGCCGAGGCCGACATTCGACGCCGCGTCGAGAACAAAGAGGTGGTCATCGGATTTGGTCATCCGGTCTACACCATTGCTGACCCGCGTAACAAGTGCATCAAGGAAGTGGCCCGCAAACTCTCGCGCATCTCCAATGACATGAAAATGTTCAATATCGCAGAGCGTTTGGAAACCGTGATGTGGGACGCCAAGAACATGTTTCCCAATCTCGACTGGTTCTCCGCAGTGAGCTACCACATGATGGGAGTGCCCACCGCCATGTTCACCCCACTCTTTGTCATCGCACGCACCTCGGGCTGGAGTGCCCATGTGATCGAGCAGCGCATTGACGGAAAAATTATTCGTCCCAGTGCCAATTACACCGGTCCGGAAGACCAGAAATTCGTGCCCATCGACAAACGTAAATAAGCCTTACCTGTAGACGATGGCGTGCACAGCGCGCGCACGCCGATAGAAGGAGATCCGCTGTGAACACCGCCTACCGCAAACCCCTGCCCGGCACCACACTCGAGTATTTCGATGCCAAAGCAGCCGTCGATGCCATCGCCCCGGGCGCCTACGACCGCCTTCCTTACACCTCCAAGGTGTTGGCCGAAAACCTGGTTCGCCGCTGCGATCCCGCGGCCCTGACCGACTCCCTCCGGCAGCTCATCGAACGCAAACGCGACCTCGATTTCCCCTGGTTTCCAGCCCGTGTGGTCTGCCACGACATTCTGGGTCAGACCGCGCTGGTGGATCTCGCCGGCCTGCGGGATGCCATCGCCGACAAGGGCGGCGATCCCGCCAAGGTCAACCCCGTGGTGCCCACTCAGTTAGTGGTGGATCATTCATTGGCCGTGGAGTGCGGCGGCTTTGATCCGCAGGCGTTTGAGAAAAACCGTGCCATTGAAGAGCGGCGCAACGAAGACCGCTTTCACTTTATTGAGTGGACACGCAAGGCATTTCGCAACGTCGATGTCATTCCGCCAGGCAACGGCATTCTTCACCAGATCAACCTGGAGCGCATGTCGCCCGTGATCCAGGTCGATCGGGGAGTGGCCTATCCCGACACGCTGGTGGGCACCGACAGTCACACGCCCATGGTCGATGCGCTCGGTGTGATCGCCATTGGTGTGGGCGGCTTAGAGGCGGAAAGCGTCATGCTTGGCCGTGCCTCCTACATGCGGCTGCCCGACATTGTCGGCGTGAAACTCTCCGGAAAACCGGCACCCGGGATCACCGCCACCGATATCGTGCTCGCCCTGACGGAGTTCCTGCGCAAGGAACGCGTCGTCTCGGCCTATCTGGAATTTTTCGGTGAGGGCGCCTCCAACCTGACCCTGGGGGATCGGGCCACCATCGCGAACATGGCGCCCGAGTTCGGTGCCACGGCCGCCATGTTTTACATTGATGAGCAGACCATCCGTTACCTGCGACTGACCGGCCGTGACGAGACGCTCGTCACTTTAGTCGAGACCTATGGCCGGCACACGGGCCTGTGGGCCGACGGCATGCGCCAGGCCGACTACGAGCGGGTACTGTCATTTGATCTGTCCACCGTGGTGCGCAATCTGGCGGGGCCCTCTAATCCGCACAAACGGTTACCGACCTCGGATCTGGCCGCACGTGGTGTCGCCGCACCCTACAGTGAAACCGCCGGTCAAATGCCCGATGGCGCCGTGATCATCGCCGCCATCACAAGTTGCACCAACACCAACAATCCACGCAATATGATCGCGGCAGGACTGCTGGCCCGCAATGCCAATCGTGCCGGTCTGCAACGTAAGCCCTGGGTGAAAAGCTCCACCGCGCCGGGTTCCAAAGCGGTGGCCCTCTACCTGCAGGAGGCCGGCCTGCTGAAGGAACTGGAGCAACTGGGCTTTGGCATCGTGGCCTTTGCCTGCACCACCTGCAACGGCATGAGCGGTGCACTGGATCCTAAGATTCAACAAGAGATCATCGATCGTGATCTCTATGCCACCGCCGTGTTATCCGGCAACCGCAACTTCGATGGCCGTATCCATCCCTATGCGAAACAGGCCTTTCTCGCCTCGCCGCCTTTAGTGGTGGCCTACGCGATCGCCGGCTCCATTCGATTCGACATTGAAAAGGATGTGCTCGGCCGTGACGCCTCGGGCCGAGAGATTCGCCTGGCGGACCTCTGGCCCAGCGATGAAGAGATCGATGCCGTGGTGGCCGCCAGCGTGAAGCCCGAACAATTCCGCAAGGTCTACGATCCGATGTTCACGGCGCGGGCCGACTCCGGCGAAACGGTCAGTCCACTGTATGAGTGGCGACCGATGAGCACCTATATCCGTCGCCCCCCCTACTGGGAAGGCGCCCTGGCCGGCCAGCGCAGCTTAACGGCCATGCGCCCCTTGGCCGTGCTGCCCGATAACATCACCACCGATCATTTATCGCCCTCTAATGCGATCTTGCTGGACAGTGCGGCCGGCGAATACCTGGCCAAGATGGGACTTCCAGAAGAAGACTTCAACTCCTACGCCACCCACCGTGGCGATCACTTGACCGCGCAACGGGCCACCTTCGCCAACCCGAAACTGATCAATGAAATGGTCGTGGTGGATGGACAGGTTCAGCAAGGCTCCTTGGCGCGGGTCGAGCCGGACGGAAAAATCATGCGGATGTGGGAGGCCATTGAGACCTACATGAACCGCAAGCAGCCCTTGATCATCATCGCGGGCGCAGACTATGGCCAGGGGTCCTCACGCGACTGGGCAGCCAAAGGCGTGCGGCTGGCCGGCGTCGAGGCCATCGTGGCCGAGGGGTTCGAGCGGATCCACCGCACGAATCTGGTGGGCATGGGCGTATTACCGCTGGAGTTTTTCCCGGGCGCCACGCGCAAGACGCTGGGCATTGACGGCACGGAGACCTTTGATGTGACCGGTGATCGCACCCCGCGGGCCACCCTGACACTGGTGATTCATCGTAAAAACGGTGCAACGGAGTCCGTGCCCGTGTTGTGCCGACTCGATACGGCCGAAGAAGTCTCGATCTACGATGCCGGTGGCGTATTGCAGCGCTTTGCCCAAGACTTCCTGGAGGCGGCCGCCTAGCTCACCATGACGCACTTACCGCAAATTCGTATCCCCGCCACCTACATGCGTGGTGGCACCTCCAAGGGCGTGTTCTTTCGCTTGCAGGATCTGCCCGCCGCCGCTCAACAGCCGGGGCCCGTGCGCGATGCCATCCTCATGCGCGTGATTGGCAGCCCCGATCCTTATGGAAAACAAATTGATGGCATGGGCAACGGCAGCTCAAGCACCAGCAAAGCGGTCATTTTGTCCAAGAGCACACGACCCGATCACGATGTCGACTATCTGTTCGGTCAGGTCGCCATCGATAAAGCCTTTGTTGACTGGAGCGGTAACTGTGGCAATCTCTCCGCCGCCGTGGGACCCTTTGCAGTGCGCCACGGTTTTCTGGATCCGGCCCGTGTGCCAAAGAATGGGCTGGCCACCGTGCGCATTTGGCAGGTCAACATCGGCAAGACCATCATTGCCCATGTGCCGATCACCGAGGACGAGGTACAGGAAACGGGCGACTTTGAACTCGATGGTGTGACCTTTCCTGCCGCTGAAATTCAGGTGGAATTCCTGGATCCGGCCGCCGATGAGGACGGCGATGGTGCCGGCGGCGCCATGTTCCCCACCGGCCATCTGATCGATACGCTCGAGGTGCCCGGCGTGGGAACACTCCAGGCGACCATGATCAATGCCGGCATTCCCACTATTTTTGTCAACGCCGATGCCATCGGATACACCGGCACCGAGCTGCAGGACCACATTAACAATGATGCGACCGCGCTGGCCATGTTTGAAACCATTCGGGCCCATGGCGCGTTGCGCATGGGCCTGATTCAGGATCTGGCCGAGGCCACCACGCGTCAACACACGCCGAAAATCGCATTCGTCGCACCACCGAAGGACTATGTCGCCTCCAGTGGCAAATCCATCCGCGCCGGGGATATTGATGTGCTCGTGCGCGCACTGTCCATGGGCAAACTGCACCACGCCATGATGGGCACCGCCTCGGTGGCCATCGGCACCGCCGCCGCCATTCCCGGAACACTGGTGAACCTCGCCGCCGGCGGTGGAGAACGTGAGTCCGTGCGCTTTGGCCATCCCTCCGGCACCCTTCGGGTGGGTGCACAAGCCACCTGCACGAACGGTCAATGGACCGTCACCAAAGCGATCATGAGCCGCAGCGCACGCATCCTCATGGACGGTGCCGTCTATGTGCCTGGTGCAGTGCTTTCTATGAAATGATGCCGACGTACACACCCACCACCACACCATAAAAAAACACCATCGAGGAGACCACCATGACTGCCACCGTTCGCGCCTTCCATCAGCGCTCCATCGACGACAAAGAAGGATTCTGGGCGGAGCAGGCCCAGTTCATTGACTGGTTTTCCAAACCGGAAAAGATTCTGGATTTTTCGAATCCACCATTTGCCAAATGGTATGTCGGCGGCAAGACCAACCTTTGCCATAACGCCATCGATCGCCACCTGGCCGCACGGGGTGATCAGCAGGCACTGGTCTATATTTCCACCGAAACCAAAGAAGAGAAAATCTACTCCTTCAAGGAGCTGCACACCGAAGTGCAGGCCATGGCAGCAATCCTGAAATCACTGGGCGTGAAGCGTGGCGATCGGGTGCTCGTCTACATGCCCATGATTGCCGAAGCGATCTTTGCCATGCTGGCCTGCGCCCGCATTGGTGCCATTCACTCGGTGGTTTTCGGCGGATTTGCCGCGCCATCACTGGCGGCCCGCATTGACGATGCCACGCCAGTGGTCATGATCTCGGCCGATGCCGGCATGCGCAACGGCAAGGAGGTGCCCTATAAACACCTCGTGGACGAGGCCTGCCGACTCGCGGAAAAACCACCCGCAAAAGTCCTTCTGATTAACCGCGGACTGGCCAGCATGACCAAGGTCGATGGGCGGGATGTGGACTATGCCGAACTCCGTCAACGTCACCTCGATGCGACCGTGCCCTGCGAGCCGATGCTGGCCACCGATCCCTCCTACATTTTGTACACCTCGGGCACCACCGGAAAGCCCAAGGGGGTGCAGCGGGATACGGGCGGTTACTGCGTGGCATTGGCCGCCTCGATGAAACATATCTTTGACTGCAAACCAGGCGAGGTGTTTTTCTGCACCTCGGACATCGGTTGGGTCGTGGGGCACTCCTACATTGTCTACGCACCGCTGATCAACGGCTCGACCACCATCGTCTACGAGGGCATGCCCACCAACCCGGATCCCGGCATCTGGTGGAGCATTGTGGAGCGCTTTGGGGCCACCACCATGTTTTCGTCGCCCACCGCCGCCCGCGTGCTGAAAAAACAGGATCCGAAGTACATGACCCAGCACAACACCAAGTGCCTGCGCCGACTGTTTCTGGCCGGTGAACCCCTCGATGAGCCGACCGCGAAATGGATCTCCGAGGCATTGGGTGGCGCGAAGATCATCGACAACTACTGGCAGACCGAGACCGGCTGGCCGATTCTCGCCGCACAACATGGCGTTGAAGACACCCCCACCAAGTTCGGCAGCCCGAGCTTTGCGGTCTATGGTTATGACCTCAAGCTGATTCATGAATCCAATTTCGAAGAGGTCGGTGCCGATGAAAAGGGCATGCTCTGCGCCGTGCCCCCGCTTCCTCCCGGTTGCCTGCAAACCGTGTGGGGCGATGATGAGCGGTTTCTAAAAACCTATTTCACCGCCGTTCCCGGCAAGAGCTATTACTCCACCTTTGACTACGCCACCCGCGATCAGGATGGCTACTACTTTATTCTGGGCCGCACCGACGACGTGATCAACGTGGCCGGTCACCGGCTCGGTACGCGGGAAATCGAGGAGGCCATTCAGGTGCACCCCAACGTCGCCGAGGTCGCCGTGGTCGGCGTCGCCGATCCACTGAAGGGTCAGATGCCATTAGCGTTCTGCGTGCTGAAGAATCTGGACGCCATTAAATCACCCGAGGGTCGCGCGGCAGAAGAAAAAGCCATCATGACCACGGTAGACAAAGAACTCGGTGCGATTGCGCGCCCATCGCGGGTGCACTTTGTCACCACACTGCCGAAAACACGATCTGGGAAGTTGCTGCGCCGATCCATGCAGGCCTTGGCCGAGGGGCGTGACTCGGGGGATCTCACCACGCTGGAAGATCCCAGCGCGTTAGAGCAGATTAAGAACGCATTAAAGGGTTAACCCACAGCGCGATTGAGCAGTGCTCGGATTTCCGGGATCAGCTCACTCGCGCTCAGTCCCACCGGGCCCCCCAAAGCCGCCGTCAGATGCTCGGCGGCCTGCCCATGTATCCGCACGGATTCACGGGCGGCCGTCATGGGCGCAATGCCCTGTGCAATCAGTGCCGCGATGAGGCCGGCCAGCACATCGCCCGTGCCGGCCGTTGCTAACGCTGCATTCCCGGTGGTGTTGATATGCACCGCACCCGTGTCATCGCAGATGACGGTCCCCGGCCCTTTGAGCACGGTGATGGCACGCAACCGTTTGGCCAGATCAAGGGCGATCGTGTTGCGATGGTCCTGCACATGCGCGACGGAACATGACGCCAGCCGCGCCGCCTCGCCGGGATGCGGAGTGATCACGGTGGGGGCAGATCGACGCGCGCACTGCCGACCCAATGCAGGATCTTCAGCGATCAGATTCAGGGCATCGGCATCAATGATCAGCGGCTTGGGGCTGCCCAAGACCTCGGATAACCACCGATGGGCCACATCCGACATGCCCAATCCGGGACCGACGAGCCAGGTCGTGATCGGTGTCGATTTGGCCTGATCCACATCGATCACCATGATTTCCGGGGCCACCGGATCAAGCACCACCCCATCATTGCAGTGGGGCCGCACGACATAGACACGCCCCGCACCTGAAAACAGTGCGCAACGGGCGGACAGAAACGCGGCGCCCACCGTGCCACGCGCACCCCCCAGAATTCCGAGCGCCCCGTGATCGCCCTTATGGGAATCCGCAGCCCGATGGATCAGGGATGTCACACCAGCCCAAGCTTTTGCGCCATTCCAATGCGCTGCAGTTTACCGGTCGCGCCCTTTGGAATTTCCGCAAGAATCACGATCTTACGGGGCACTTTGAAGTCGGCTAATTTGGTCGCTGCAAACGCACGAATCTCCTGATCCGTGGCGGCCATCCCCTCGCGTAACACCACGGCTGCCCCGACCTCTTCTCCGAGTTTTTCGTGGGGCACCGCGAAGGTCACCACCTGCATCACCGCAGGATGATCCATCAACACCTCATCGACTTCGACGGGAGAAATCTTCTCACCACCGCGATTGATGATCTCTTTCAGGCGCCCGGTCAGGGTCACATAGCCATCCTTGTCCATCACGCCCTGGTCACCCGTGCGGAACCAGCCGTTGGTGAACGCGTCGGCATTGGCCTTGGGGTTATTCTCGTACCCTTGGGTCACGTTCTCACCGCGAATCACGATCTCACCAATATCACCGGGCTTTAATAACCGGCCCTTCTCATCCATGATGGCCACTTCCGGACCCGCGGCAATGCCCACGGCACCGGGTTTACGTGCCTTCGGTGGCAAGGGATTACTGCACATCTGATGAGAGGCCTCCGTCATCCCGTAGGCCTCAATCATTGGCACCTTAAACACCCCTTCGATTTCACGAATCACCTGGGTCGGCAGGGATGACGACGACGAGCGGATAAACCGCAGTGGATACTTCTCAATCGTGGCCTTGTTCTGTGCGGCACGCGTGAGGATCGCCTGATGCATGGTGGGCACGGCGGTGTACCAGTTGGGCTTGCACTCCTCCATCCAGGAGAAAAACCTCAGGGCATTAAAGCCCGGCGAGCAAAACAAATAGCCGCCACGGGACAGCGGCGCCAGGGTGCCGGCAATCAGGCCATGGATGTGAAACAAGGGCATGATGTTCAGCCCACGATCTTTCGCGGTGAAGGCCAGGGTCTCGGCGATGTTCCCCGCCGATACCGCCACGTTACGGTGGGACAACGGCACGATCTTGGGCCGTGATGTCGTGCCCGAGGTGTGCAGGATCAGGGCGACATCATCGGGTTGGGCCCAACCGCCCTGGGTCAGCGTCAATGTCTGCGTGCCGCGTCGCTCCAGCGTAAAACTGCCCGCACCTTTTTCCGGGGTGGGCACCAGATCCATGATCATGATGCCGAGCTTTTCGGCTACCCCAATGGCCGGTGTGTCGCTTCCTTTTTCGACCACCAGGGCCTTGGCATTCAAATCCGACAGATAGAACTCAAACTCATCTGCACGATAGGCGGGATTCAGTGGCGCCGACGTGGCGCCGCACGCCACCGCCAGAAACGATGCGGCCATCTCCGGTCCATTTTTCAGCACGATGGCCACCCGATCATTGCGGCCAATGCCAACCACATTGAATTTCTTCACCGAGTAGATGATCAGCCTACGCAGATCCCCGTAACTCAGATCCGGGGTGCCCGGGGCACCGAATACCGGGGCGGTGTCATGGCCCGCGGATAACAGCTCAACCAGAGAGGAGGCGCGTTTTTTCATGTTCTATCCTTCATGAGTACAAATTGTGATTCGACGGTGGATGATGTCAATGTGGCGTGATACGGGCTCTGGCGAATAACCATGGGGGTTACTGCGCGATTTTGAGTCTTCCTTTTTCATCGGCCAGGGTTTTGGCCAACAAGCTCACGAGCGCGTAAACCGCCTGAATATGCGGCGTGGGCACACCGGCGATGCATCCAAGCTCGATGATCGACCCCACCAACGCAGCGATCTCGGGAGCACGCCCCATTTCGACATCCTGCAGCATGCTGGTTTTATGTTTGCCCACCGCCTCGGCCCCCGCGATCCGCTTCTCCAAGGACACGCGAAAGGCAATGCCCAAGGCCTCGCCGACCTGTTGCGCCTCGGTCATCATCTTGGCGGCAAGATCCCGGGTCATCGGGAACTGACAGATGTCGACGAGGGTGGCATGGGTCAGCGCACTGATGGGGTTAAAACTCAGGTTGCCCCAGAGCTTGGTCCAGATCTCACTGCGAATATCGGTGGTCACGGGCGCCTTAAATCCCGCGTTTCGGAGCACCTCGGAGAGCTGTCGCACGCGCGGAGTATCGGCGCCGTCCACTTCAGAGATGGAAAAACGATTGCCTTCAATGTGTTTGAGCACACCGGGAGCAATCATTTCGGCGGCCGGATAGACCACGCTGGCAATCACTCGCTCAATGGGAATGCCCTTGGCGACCAGGCCTTTGGGATCCACGCTCTCGATCACCTTGCCGTCGTGCGGACCGCCATGCTTCATGAAGTACCAATAGGGAATGCCGTTTTGGGCCGTCAGCACGATGGTGTCCTGGTGATAGGCGCTGGCCAGATCGGGCACTACGGCGGCCACCTGATGGGCTTTCATGCCCAGCACAATCACATCCTGTGGGCCCGCCTCGCGAATACTGCCGACCGCCGTCGGCGTCACCACAAACTCGCTGCCATCTTCTTCAATGAACCGAAGGCCCTTCGCCTTCAGGGCTTCCAGTTGAGGGCCACGGGCCACCAGCGTGATGTCTTCCCCCGCCTTCGCTAACCTGGCCCCTAAAAGCCCGCCAATGGCACCGGCCCCCACAATACAAATTTTCATCGCTGCTCTTTCTATCGTTGGACTTCATCCGGGGAGGGCTCGTAGGTATTGGTCAGAGTGCCAATGCCGTCGATCGTGACCTCCACCACCGTATTCGGTCGCATGGGCAACACGCCTAAGGACGTTCCGCATGAAATGATATCGCCCGGCATCAGAGTCACCTCGCGGGATAAGGCACTCACGATCTGCGGCGGCGTGAAGATCATGTCGGACAAGGGGTAGTGCTGCCGCTCACGTCCGCCCACCACGGTGCGCACCGAACCCGACCGCCAATCCCAGCCCACCGTCACGCACGGCCCGACCGGACCAAAGGTGTCGCAGCTTTTGGCGCGGCTCCACTGTTGAAACGTCGGATCCTTCTGGATGATGTCCATGGCGGTGACATCGTTCACGCAGGTAAATCCGAAGATCGATTGCTCCGCCTGCTCCTCGGACACGTCCTTACAAGTCTTCCCGATCACGATGCCCAGCTCGCCCTCATAGACCACTTTGCCGTCATATGAAACGGGTTTTCGGATGGCGTCACCCGGATTCGCAAAGCAGTTTGCGGCCTTCTGAAAATAGAGGGGCTCGGGCGGAATTGGCTGGCCGATTTTCGCGGCCATTTCCCGAAAGTTATTCCACAGGGCCAGGAACTTCGTCGGCGAGACCGGTGCGCGCAGCCGCACCCCATCCAAGGCCACGGTGCGACCCGAAAACGCGCCCGGATCCAGAATGGAAGCGCCCTCGTGGACATCGATCCTCTGGCCATCGGCGGTGGCCCGCCCCACCCGGATTCTGTTTTGCTGATCATCCGCTTCAGTAAATCTGAACCACTTTTCCATCGTTGTCCCTCATCCTCGGCGGGCGGCTTCAAAGGCGTGCTAGCCTGTGCAGCCACTATAAAAAACACTCAGGGATCTATTCTTACCCAATTTCGGAGACCGTTATGCGCCTGTTCAAAATGAAGAAATTCCTATTGGCCAGTACCGCCCTGTGCGGACTGTCCATGCTCACCCCCGCGGCATGGGCGTGGGAGCCCGCCAAAACCGTCGAATTCGTGGTGCCGGCCGGCACCGGCGGTGGTGCGGATCAGATGGCCCGACTCATTCAAAGCATCATTGCTAAAAACAACCTCATGAAGCAGTCCATGGTGGTGGTCAATAAAAGCGGTGGTGCCGGTGCAGAAGGCTTTCTGGAAGTCAAAGGTGCCAAGGGCGACCCCCATAAAATCATCATCACCTTGTCCAACCTGTTCACCACCCCGCTGGCCACCGGTGTGCCCTTCAGTTACAAGGACATAACACCCGTGTCCATGATGGCGCTCGATCAGTTCGTGCTCTGGGTGAATGCCGAGGAGCCGTATAAGACCGCAAAGGAATTCGTGGCCGCGACCAAGGCAGCGGGCCCCGGCAAAATGAAGATGGCCGGCACCGGCTCCAAACAGGAAGACCAGATCATCACCGTGGCCCTGGAAAAACAGACCGGCACCAAGTTCACCTACATCCCCTTTAAAGGCGGTGGTGATGTGGCCGTGCAACTGGTGGGCAAGCACGTGCAAGCCACCGTCAACAACCCGATCGAAGCGGTCGAACACTGGCGCAGCGGCAAGCTGCGCGCCCTGTGCGTTTTCGATGACCAGCGCATGCCCTACAAAGACAAGGTCACGACCTCCCAGTCATGGAATGACATTCCATCGTGCCGTGAGGCCGGCGTGGATGTGGATTACGTGATGTTGCGCGGCATCTTCATGCCCGGCGGCGTCACGCCGGATCAGGTGAAGTTCTACGTGGATCTCATGGCCAAAGTCCGCAACACCCAGGAATGGAAGGACTTCATGAAGCGTGGCGCATTCAACACCACGTCCATGTCCGGTGATCAGTATCTGAAATGGGTAGAAAAGGAAGAGGTCCGTCACCGTCAGCTCATGACCGAAGCCGGATTTATCGCGAAATGACACCCGAGTCCCACGACAAGGCCGCCGCCTCCAACCGTAGCCTTGAGATCATCACCGCCGCCATCCTGTTTGGGCTTGGCGTGGTGATGATTCTTGACAGCAGACGCATCGGCATGGCGTGGGCCGACGATGGGCCGCAATCGGGCTACTTCCCGTTTTATGTGGGGATCTTGCTCTGCATCTCCTGCGTGATCAATCTGATCGCGACACTGCGTGACAAGGCATCGGTGACCGAGGCCTTTCTGACCCGTGGTCAGCTCAAGATGGTGATGGCCTTGCTCATTCCGACCACGGTCTTCGTCATCATCATTAAGTGGGCGGGTATTTATCTGTCATCCACCTTGCTGATCGCCTGGTTCATGCGACGCCTTGGTGGATTCTCTTACGCCAAAACACTCGCAGTCAGCATCGGCGTGTCGGTGTTTTTGTTTGCGATGTTCGAAATCTGGTTCAAAGTTCCGCTGCCTAAGGGACCACTCGAAACCGCCCTCGGATTTGTCTAAGCATGGAAGAACTGAGCTCCCTCATTGCCGGCTTCGGCGTGGCGCTATCGCCCTTCAACCTGATGCTGATGGTGATCGGGGTGGTGTTGGGCGTATTGATTGGCGTGCTGCCCGGACTGGGCGGGGCCAACGGTGTGGCCATCTTGCTGCCGCTGACCTTCACCATGCCGCCCACCTCGGCGATCATCATGCTCTCCTGCATCTACTGGGGCGCGCTGTTTGGCGGGGCCATCACGTCCATCCTCTTTAATATTCCCGGCGAGCCGTGGTCGGTGGCCACCACCTTTGATGGCTACCCCTTGGCCCAGCGGGGCAAGGCGGGCAAGGCCCTCACCGCGGCCTTCACGTCCTCGTTCATCGGCGCCCTCATTGCCACGCTGGTGTTGACCTTCTTGTCGCCCATCGTGGCCGGATTCGCGCTGCGCTTTGGGCCGCCGGAATTTTTCGCCGTCTGCCTGCTCACGTTCTGCGCCTTTGTCGGCATGAGTCGTGACCCGCCGTTTAAGACCATTGCGGCCATGATGTTGGGTTTTGGTCTGGCGGCCGTGGGCCAGGATCCGGTATCCGGCACGCTGCGCATGACCTATGGCCAGGTGGAACTGCTCAAAGGATTCGATTTTCTGATTGCCGTGATCGGTTTGTTTGGCATTAGTGAAATCATTCAAACCCTGGAAGAGGGTTTAAGCTTTCGCGGCGCGAAGGCCAAGATTCGACTCAAAACCGTATTGGTCACCTGGCGTGAACTGCCCCGCTATTGGCTGACCTCGCTGCGCAGTGCCGTCGTCGGGTGCTTTATGGGCATCGTGCCGGGCGGCGCCACGCCGGCGTCTTTTATGGCCTATGGTCTTGCCCAGCGCATGTCCAAGCGGCCCAATGATTTCGGTTCCACTCAGCGGCCACAGGTCGAAGGCGTGGTCGCTCCGGAAACGGCGGCGCACGCCGCCGGCACCAGTGCCCTGCTGCCGATGCTGACACTGGGCGTTCCGGGATCTCCCACGGCGGCCGTGTTGTTGGGCGGACTGTTGATCTGGGGGTTGCAGCCGGGCCCCATGTTGTTCACCGAACAAAAGGATTTTGTCTGGGGCCTGATTGCGTCCATCTACCTGGGCAACATCGTGGGATTTATTGTGGTGCTGGCGTTTGTGCCCTACTTTGCGGCGATTCTGCGCATCCCGTTTTCCATCATCGCACCCGTCATCCTGGCAATCTGTGCGGTCGGCGCGTTCACGGTCCACACCTCCATCTTTGATATCTACATGATGCTGGTCTTTGGCATCATCGGTTATGTCTTTAAGAAGCTGAAGTACCCCTTGGCCCCGTTAGTGCTCGCCATTGTGTTGGGCGACCGAACCGAGGAGTCGTTCCGTCAGGCCATGCTGTCTTCCAGTGGTGAGCTGTCCGTCTTCTTCTCGAATGGCCTGGTAGGTTCGCTCACGACCTTGGCGCTCGCCCTGTTCTTCTGGCCGTTCGTATCCGGGTTGATGAGTCGGCTAAAATCGTCGTCATAAGCCGGCCGGGCACTTCCGGACTGGCGTGACCCAGTCCGCGAAGGCCCTGCACCCTATGTCCAATTCCGTTTCAGAGCGGATCGATGTCCAGATCCTGGATCGCACGTACCAGCTCTCCTGCACCCCCGACGACAAAGCCATGCTGCTGGAGTGCGTGGCACTCGTGGATGCCCGAATGCGTCAGGTCAAGGCCACCAGTCGTTTGCAAGGCGTGGATCGTATCGCCGTGATGGCGGCCCTGACCCTTGCCCGGGATGTGTTGGCCTCCGATAACACCGGCGCCTCCGGCGAAAAAGACGAGGCCGTTCAACGGATTGCGGCCATCACGAAAGTCCTGGATGCGGCGTTGATCCCCCAGGAAAAACTCTTTTAATTTCCGGGGAATCGTTTCTCATGGTGTGGATGCTCATCGCGCTGTGTGGCATTGGCGCCATGACAGGATTTCTGGCGGGCCTGCTCGGGGTGGGCGGCGGCATGATGCTGGTGCCCTTCATGACATTGCTCTTTTCACTCGCGCAGTTTCCCGACGCCCTGATCATCAAGATGGCACTGGCCACATCGCTGACCACCATTTTGTTCACCTCCATCGGCAGTGTGCGCGCCCATCATCAAGGCGGCAAAGTCCGATGGGATATCGCAAAACCGATGGGCATCGGTGCCTTTCTGGGCACGTTCATCGGCGCCAATTTTGCAAGCGCCTTAAAAAGCGAGTGGCTGGCCATATTTTTTGCATTATTCGTCGGCTACTCGGCCCTCAAAATGTTTTCGGCCAGCAAGCCCAAACCCTCGCGCGAAGTGCCCGGCTCCGGCGTGCTGGCCGGCGTGGGGAGTGGCATCGGTTTTATCTCCAGCCTGGTCGGTGCCGGTGGCGGGTTTATGACCACGCCCTTTCTGGTCTGGTGCAACGTCACCATGCACCAGGCGATCGGAACCTCGGCGGCCCTCGGCTTTCCGATCGCCGCCGGCGGACTGATCGGCTACATCATCGCGGGTCTGACAATATCGGGGCTGCCCAGCGGATCGATCGGCTACATCTATCTGCCCGCGCTGGCCGCCTGTGCCGTGGCGTCGCTGCTAACCGCCCCCATCGGTGCGCGCACCGCCCATCGGATGAATGTGGCCTCTCTCAAACGGGCCTTTGCGGTGCTGCTGTTGGTGCTGGCCCTCTACATGGCCACACGTGCGTTCTGATTTGGCATCACTCTTGACATCCGATCCTACAATGCGCGCACCGGTGATCGGCATTATTGGGGGCAGCGGAGTGTACAGCATCGATGGGCTGACCCACACCCGGTGGCAACGGGTCGACTCCCCGTTTGGATCGCCCTCCGATGAACTGATGTTTGGTGAATTTAATGGTCAGTCACTGGTGTTTCTGCCACGCCATGGCCGCGGCCACCGGATTCCACCGAGTGAGATCAATTACCGCGCCAACATCGATGTCCTGAAGCGGGCCGGCGTGACCGAAATCATCTCCGTCAGTGCAGTGGGATCCCTTCGTGAACACTTACGCCCCGGCATGTTTGTGATCGTGGATCAGTTCATCGATCGGACTTTTGCCCGAGAGAAATCCTATTTCACAACGGGTTGCGTGGCCCACGTCTCCATGGCCCATCCCACCTGTTCGCGGCTTGGCCACCACCTTGCGCAGGCCTCCAAGGAGTGTGGCGTCGAGGCCGTTTCCGGTGGCACCTATCTGGTGATGGAAGGTCCGCAGTTTTCCAGCCTCGCCGAATCTGAACTCTACCGATCCTGGAATTGTGATGTGATTGGCATGACCAACATGCCCGAGGCCAAACTCGCACGGGAGGCCGAGATTTGTTATGCCTCCGTGGCCATGGTCACCGACTACGACTGCTGGCATCCCCATCATGACGATGTCACGGTGGATAAGATCATCGCCGTGGTTGTGGCCAACGCCGAGAACGCCCGTGGTCTAATCAAGGCGAGCATCCCCCATCTGTGCGGCGATACGGGACGGATGCGCTGCAGCTGCCACACCGCACTGGACCACGCACTGATCACCGCACCCGAGGCCCGCGATCCTGCGCTTCTGAAGAAACTCGATGCGGTGGCTGGACGCGTGCTAAAGATATGAGCGACATGCCCACCATTGCCGAGACCATCGTCGCCGCCATGCACCGGCTTGAGGCCGCAGGACTTAACCGCGCCAGTTCCGGGAACTGCTCGGTGCGCGATGGCAATACCTTTTGGATCACGCCCTCCGGCGTGCCCACCGCGGATTTGGAGGCCAATACCATCGTGCCGATGTGGCTGGATGGTCAACCTCTTAGCCATGATCCGAACGACCCCACGACACGCCCTACGGCACCATCCAGTGAGTGGCGCTTTCACCGTGATCTCTATGTCCATCGGCCCGAGCTTCAGGCCGTTGTCCACACCCACTCCCCCTTTGCCACGAGCCTGGCCTGCCTTCATCGGGAGATCCCCGCGTTTCACTACATGATCGCGGTGGCCGGCGGGAACACGATCCGTTGCGCTCCCTATGCGTTATTTGGAACCCAGAAGCTCTCGGATCACGCACTGACCGCGATGCAAGATCGCAAGGCCTGCCTACTGGCCAATCACGGTATGATCGCCGTCGGATCCTCACTCGACGATGCCATGCGCGTGGCCATCGAAGTGGAAAGTCTTTGCGAGCAGTACTGGCGGGCACTTCAAATCGGAACGCCGATTACTCTGTCGGAGGCGCAGATGGCAGAGGTGATGGAGAAATTCAAGACCTACGGACCCCGTCATGACACTTAAATCCCGCATCCGTACGATTCCCCACTACCCCAAGCAGGGCATCATGTTTCGCGACATCACCACCCTACTGAAAGATCCTGTGGGGTTTCGCATCATGATCCATGAACTCGTCAACCGTTACACCGGCGATAAGATTGACAAAGTGGCCGGGATCGAATCCCGCGGGTTTATTTTGGGTGCGCCCCTTGCCGTGGCACTCGGCGTGGGGTTCGTTCCGATCCGCAAAAAGGGAAAGCTGCCTGCGGAAACGGTCGGCCATGACTATGAACTCGAATACGGCGTGGATCGGATTGAGATTCACACCGATGCGATCACCGAAGGCGAGCGCGTATTACTGGTCGATGACCTGATCGCCACCGGTGGTACCGCGGAAGCTGCCGTACTGCTGATTCGAAAGCTGGGTGGCGAGATCGTGGAATGCGCCTTTGCCATTGATCTGCCGGATATTGGCGGGGCAGCGCGACTGAAAAAACTGGGTGTAAAGGTGTTTGCGCTGACCGCCTTTGAGGGACACTAAAAACGTCGGATCAGGTCACGTGGACTTTTACATCCCGCAGAGTTTCCACGGGAATGCGCGTTCCAACATTGAGAATCTCCATACCGATGACCTGGTTATTTCTGTCAAAGTCGAGTATCACGCCAGGACGTACCTCTTCAGAGCTTACGATTGGCGCTTCGTTCAGGTGAAGATACAAAGCGTCAGCACTTTTATCAAAATGTATTTTCATAGTTTGCCTTTCAGGGTCCGGTCAAAAAAGGCGGTGATTACTAATGGTGGCATGGTAGCGCGCTTTACAATAACTCGCAGCACCCTACGTTCACAATCGGCAATAGGTGCAAGGAAATGCTGCAGGTCGGGATCACATAGATCATCATCCACCCTGAACGGTGTCGTCAAGACAGACTCCACCCAGCCATCCTGAATTTTCCTCAGTGTCATCACATAGGCAGCATGTTTGGTTTTAGTAAACATCTCTGCAGTAGATTCGACTGATCGGTAGCTCACAATCAGACGTTCCGTCTAGTCGTACGCTATAGTCAATCCCATGAAAATCGAAACACTGCGCTGGTGCGACGGCCGGCTTGAGATGATCGACCAGCGGGTGCTACCGGCGGAGTTCCGCTATCTGTCCTATACCAATGCGGTCGAGGTGGCCGCCGGTATCCGCGACATGGTGGTGCGTGGTGCGCCCGCAATTGGGGTAGCGGCCGCCTATGGTGTCGCACTCGAAGCCATCCAACAGCAGCATCAGCCCATCGGCCAATTCACGCAGGCCCTTCATCGCGGCCTGGATATTCTGGCAGCAAGCCGCCCCACAGCCGTGAACCTGTTCTGGGCCCTGGAGCGCATGCGGCAGCGGTGGACAAGCGCCGCCCGCTCCACACCCAGCGGCGTCCTGCACTCGCGGACGATCGCCCAGGCCCTGCTGGACGAGGCCCATGCGATCTACGCCGAAGACATCACCATCAATCGCGCCGTGGGCGCCCACGGCGAAAAACTGTTGAATGATGGGGCACGGATACTGACCCACTGCAACGCCGGGGCGCTCGCCACCGCCGGCCACGGCACTGCACTAGGGATGATCCGATCCGCCGTAGAGGCCGGCAAACGCATCTCCGTTATTGCCGACGAAACCCGACCGTTTCTGCAAGGCGCGCGACTCACCGCCTGGGAGCTGGTGCAGGAAAACATTCCAGTCACACTCATTACGGACAATATGGCCGGCCACCTGATGGCCCGCGGCGAGATTGATGCCGTGATCGTCGGCACGGATCGCGTGGCGGCCAATGGTGATGTCGCCAACAAAATCGGCACCTACATGGTCGCCGTGCTGGCACGGCGTCATGGCATTCCGTTTTATGTGGCCTGTCCACTCTCCACGATCGACATGTCCATTGCCAGCGGCAGAGACATCCCGATTGAAGAACGGCATCCGGATGAGGTGAAAGGTTTTCGGGAGACCCAGTGGGCAGCCACCGGTGTCGCCATCCGTAATCCGGCCTTTGATGTCACGCCTGCGGAACTGGTCACCGCCCTGATTACGGAAAAAGGGGTCGTGTCAGCACCTGACCCGGAAAAAATCGCGCTTCTGTTTTAAATCGCGCGGTATCGAGTGCAAATCCAACACCGCACAATCCCATGACCACAAAAGATCAGTTAAAAAAATCCTTGACCTTGTCCATCCAGCTCTTGGACTGGGGATTGTGGCGCTCACCGCCCTCTTCGAGGGAGGACTCAAACTCCTGCAACAACTTGCGCTGCTTGTCGGTGAGTTTCACCGGTGTCTCGATCAACACGTGGCAGTACAAATCGCCGGGAATACTGGAACGGACATTCTTAATGCCCTTGCCACGCAACCGAAAGGTCTTGCCGCTTTGCGTGCCCTCGGGCACTTCAAAACTGGCCTTGCCACCCAAGGTGGGCACGTCCACATTGCCGCCCAGGGCGGCGCGCGCGAAACTGATGGGCACTTCGCAATGCAGGTCATCCCCGTCGCGGGAAAAGACCCGATGGGGTTTGATGCTGATCTCCACGTAGAGATCGCCACTCGGACCACCGTTCACACCCGGTTCACCATTGCCCGCGGATCGAATGCGCATACCGTCATCGATGCCGGCCGGAATTTTGACCTCGAGGGTCTTTTGTTTACGAATGCGGCCCTCGCCCCGACAGCTCGTGCAGGGCTCTTTGATGGTCTTGCCGCTGCCATGGCAGCTCGGGCAGGTCTGCTGAATGGAGAAAAACCCCTGCTGCATCCGCACCTGACCCTGACCGCCGCAGGTCTTGCAGGTTTCGGGCTTGGTGCCGGGTTTGGCACCGGAACCATCACAGGTGCCACATTTTTCCCACGTGGGCACCTTGATCTCGGTGGTCATGCCATTGGCGGCTTCTTCCAGGGTGACTTCCATGGAATACCGAAGATCCGCGCCCCGATAGACATTGCCCCGGCCGCCGCGGCCACCGGCCGCGCCACCGAAGATGTCGCCAAAGATGTCACCAAAGGCATCGGCAAAACCGCCACCGCCAAAGCCCTGCCCGCCCCCAAACCCACCGGCATTGGGATCCACCCCCGCATGGCCGAAGCGGTCATAAGCGGCGCGCTTTTCGGCGTCCGACAGCATCTCATAGGCCTCTTTGGCCTCTTTGAATTTCCCCTCGGCAGACTTATCACCCGGATTACGGTCCGGGTGATATTTCATGGCCAGTTTGCGATACGCCTTCTTAAGGTCCTCATCGGAAGCGTTCTTTGCTACACCAAGCACTTCATAGTAGTCGCGCTTGGACATCAGTCACGCTTCACTTCCTTGAAGTCCGCATCCACGACATCGTCGGCCTTGGCGGCACCACCTGCCGCGCCACCACCTGCACCGCCTGCCGCGGCGGCCGCAGCGCCGGCGGCCTGGGCATCGGCGTACACCTTCTCGCCTAACTTCTGCGATGCCTTCATCAGGGCCTCGGTCTTGGATTCGATCTGGGCCTGATCCTCGGTCTTGAGCGCTGCCTCGGCTTCCTTGATAGCTTCTTCGATCTTCGCCTTTTCGTCGGCATCAACCTTATCGCCATGTTCTTCTAAGGATTTCTTCACCGAGTGGACCATGGCCTCACCGGCATTTCGGGCCTGCACCATGGCCACCCGCTTTTTGTCCTCTTCGGCGTTGGCCTCGGCATCTTTCACCATCTTCTGAATTTCATCATCGGTCAAACCGGAGTTGGCCTTAATGGTGATCTTGTTCTCTTTACCGGTGGCCTTGTCTTTGGCCGATACATGCAAGATGCCATTGGCATCGATATCAAAGGTCACCTCAATCTGCGGCGTGCCACGCGGGGCCGGCGCAATCCCTTCCAGATTAAATTCACCCAGTAGCTTATTGACATTGGCCATCTCGCGCTCACCCTGGAACACCTTGATGGTCACGGCGGGCTGGTTGTCATCGGCCGTAGAAAACACCTGGGAGAACTTGGTGGGAATCGTGGTGTTCTTCTGGATCATTTTGGTCATCACGCCGCCCAGGGTTTCAATGCCCAGAGAAAGTGGCGTGACATCCAACAGCAACACATCCTTGCGATCACCGGCGAGCACCGACCCCTGAATGGCCGCACCGACCGCCACGGCCTCATCGGGGTTCACATCCTTGCGGGGTTCTTTGCCAAAGAATGCCTTCACCGCATCCTGCACCTTGGGCATACGGGTCATGCCACCCACCAGAATCACGTCGTCAATATCGGATGCGGCAACACCGGCATCCTTTAGGGCGATCTTGCAGGGCTCGATGGTGCGGGCAATCAATTCATCCACCAAGGACTCAAGTTTGGCCCGCGTGATCTTGAAGGTCAGATGCACCGGTGCGCCATTGGCCATGGCGATGTAGGGCTCATTGAGCTCGGTCTGCTGGCTCGATGACAGCTCAATCTTGGCCCGCTCGGCAGCCGCCTTAATCCGCTGCAAGGCGATGGGGTCTTTGGAGAGATCCACGCCGCTTTGCTTTTTAAAGTCTTCGATGATGTGATCGATGATCCGCTGATCAAAGTCTTCACCCCCCAGGAAGGTATCGCCGTTGGTGGAGAGCACCTCGAACTGCTTTTCGCCATCGACATCGGCGATCTCAATAATTGACACGTCAAACGTGCCACCCCCCAGGTCATACACCGCGATCTTGCGATCCTTGCTGGCTGCCTTGTCCAGACCAAAGGCCAACGCGGCGGCCGTGGGCTCGTTGATGATCCGCTTCACATCCAGGCCGGCGATGCGACCGGCGTCCTTGGTGGCCTGACGCTGGGCATCGTTAAAGTAGGCCGGCACCGTGATCACGGCCTCGGTGACTTCCTCGCCCAGATAATCCTCGGCGGTTTTTTTCATCTTGCGCAGCACTTCGGCCGACACCTGCGGCGGTGCCAGTTTTTTATCGCGCACCTTGACCCAGGCATCGCCGTTATCGGCCTTGCTGATTTCAAAGGGCATCAGGTCGATGTCTTTCTGAACTTCCTTTTCATCGAACTTACGACCGATCAGGCGCTTGACCGCGTACAAGGTGTTCTTCGGGTTCGTCACCGCCTGGCGCTTGGCCGGCGCACCGACCAGGATCTCGCCGTCTTCCATGTACGCAATGATGGACGGCGTGGTGCGTGCGCCTTCCGAATTCTCAATCACCTTGGGCGTGCCGCCCTCCAGAATGGCCACGCACGAATTCGTGGTGCCGAGGTCAATGCCGATAATCTTTGCCATGTTGAATTTCCTTCAAAAATCGGGTTGTGTTGATGCGATAAATGGGGTCGATTGCGGGGATTTCAAGGCTGGGCCACCACGACGATGGCGGGCCGCAAGACCCGTTCGGCCACCATATAGCCCCTCTGCATCACCGTGACCACGTGGTTGGGCGCCACGGGTGGGTTCTGGCTCGCGCCGTCCACCATGGAGACCGCTTGATGGCGGTTGGGATCGAACTTCTCGCCCACCGGATTGATCGCCACCATCCGGCCTTTTTGGAAGGCCTGCTGCAGCTGTTTCAGGGTCAAGTCCACGCCGCCCCGCAAACCCTCCAGGGTTTGGTTTTCCAGCGCCAAGGCCATCTCCAGGCTATCGGCGACGGGCAGTAAGGCCTCGGCGAACGATTCGATCGCAAACTTCCCGGCATTGATCACTTCTTGGGCACTGCGTTTGCGCAGATTGTCCATATCAGCCCGCGCCCTCAGGTATTCCGTCTCCCACTCCTTGACCTTGAGCAGGGCCTGCTCGAGCTGCTGTTCCAATGACAGCGGTGGGATCTCGGCGGCTTGGGCCTGATCGAGTTCGGCATCCGACGGGCCGCTGCTGCAGGCCGCGGTATCGGCGGAGGCCGCCGTGGCGGGGTCCGACGTCTGCTCGGGAGATGAGGGCTTGTCGTGCTCGGTCATGGTGAACGTCATCAGAAATTTATGATCATCTTTAGATGGGGGCGTGTTTCCGGAAATTCAAGGGCGCCCCGGGCTCCCCCACGGTGCGCGTGGGCCCCTCGACGGGCGGCCGAGCGGTAGACCACCGCACCCTATACTGGACAGCGTCACCCGTAAAGGGGCCGTCCAGCGTGCCGGATACTGCTCACCACCTCGATATTCAAGCCCTGATTCGTGGGCTTCAACAGGCGACCCCCGATGCGCCGGTGCAACGGGTCGAGACCCACATTTCCTGGGTGCTCATCACCCGTGATACCGCCTACAAGATCAAAAAACCCGTGAAGTTCACCTTTGTGGACTTCACCACCGTGGACCGTCGACACCATTTCTGCACCGAGGAATTACGGCTCAACCGCCGGCTTGCCCCGGAGATCTATCTCGACGTGGTTCCCATTTCCCGTCACCGTCACTCCGGACAGTGGTCCATCGATCGCCCGCCCGGCCCAGACGATGAGATCGTGGACTGGGCCGTCAAGATGAAGGCGTTTTCCGCTCCGACCCTGAACCATCTGGATCCCATTGCTCCACGACATATCGATGCCATTGCCGACCGCATCGCCCAGTTTCACATGCGCGAATCGTCGCTCCCCCCGGACACGGTCTATGGAAGTGCAGAGCAGATCACCCGCATGGTGATGGGCAATCTCGATGAACTCTCGGCCCTCCTGCCGGGCGATCCCACCATCGCGGCCTTACGAGACTGGACACAAACGGCGCTGCAACGTCTGGGCACCTGGTGGACGACCCGGCCCGCCGAAGGATGGATCAAGGCCTGTCATGGGGATTTGCATCTCGCCAACATCACCTTGCATCACGACATCCCGGTCATCTTCGACTGCATTGAATTCAGTGATGCTCTGCGATGCATTGACGTGATCAATGAAGTAGCGTTTCTGTTCATGGATCTGATGGCCCACGATCAGTCACCGATGGCCTGGCGGTTTGTGAATCGTTGGTGCGAGACCACAGGGGACTATGAGGGATTGATTGGCCTGCCCCTGTATTCGATCTACCGTGCGCTGGTGCGCGCGAAAATCCACCTGCACCAAGGAAATCCGGGATCGGCCCAACGCTATCTCGCTCTGGCGCGTCACCTGTCCACGCCCACCTCGCCGGTGCTGATGCTGATGCACGGTTTTTCGGGAAGTGGAAAAACCGTCGTCGCCCAGCAACGACTGGAATCGATCGGCATGGTTCGGCTGCGCTCGGATGTCGAGCGCAAGCGACTGCATGCACAAATTGGTCACACCACGGCCTCATCCCCGCCACCCCCGGATCTGTACAGTGCCGAAATGACCCGGCAAACCTTTCAGCGACTGAAAAAGCGGGCCCGACAATTAATGCAGGCGGGATTGTCGGTGATCGTCGACGCGACCTTTCTGCGTGAATCCTTGCGCGCCTCGTTTATCGCCCTGGCCCGCGAGTTAAACGTCCCGATCACGATTCTGAGTGTTCAAACGGACATCGACACCTGTCGTTCCCGCATTCTGGCGCGGCAATCCGAGGGTCAGGATGCTTCGGACGCCACACTGGCCGTGCTCGAACATCAATGGCGCACCCATGATCCGCTGACCGACGCCGAGCGTCAGATCACGGAAACCTATTTCTGCGCGCCCAGTGCGAGTGCGCTGAGACGTTGACCTTCCCGTTGGGCCGCCTCGTGGGCCGCGGGGGCCACTGGCCAGCCGGCAAGATTGGTCTGCACCAGATCGGCCAACGCGCTCATGGCAAGCCCATCATCATTCACGCATGGAATGTAACGATAAGACTGACCGCCAGCATGCAGGAACTCTTCCTTGCCCTCCATGGCGATCTCTTCTAAGGTCTCCAGGCAATCGGCGGGAAATCCCGGGCACATCACGTCCAGAGTCTTAACGCCCTGCGCCGGCAACGCTTCGAGCACTTCGGAGGTATAGGGTTTAAGCCACTCCGCCTTACCAAATCGCGACTGAAACGACAATTTCCACTGCCCCGATGACAGCCCCAGTTTCTCGGCAATCAGGCGGGCTGTCTTATGGCATTCGCAGTGGTACGGATCCCCTTTGAGCAGCGAGAACTTGGGCACGCCATGAAAACTGAACAACAACAAATCACCACGACCATGGGCATCCCAGTGACGCCGGACCTGATCCGCCAGGGCCGCAATGTAAGGATCGTAATCATGAAAGCTTCGGATCAGGCGCAGATCCGGCTGATTGCGCATGGCCATCACCTCGCCTAACAGCACATCAAAGGCCGTGGCGGTTGTGCTCGACGAATACTGCGGATACATGGGCAGGACCAACAAACGACGCAGCCCTTTCGCCCGCATGCTCTGCAGCACACTCGGAATGCTCGGCTGTCCGTAACGCATGGCATAGGCCACGTCCACATCCATCCCCCGCTGCCGTAACTCCGCCTGCACCCGCGCCACCTGGCGCTCGGTATGAACGCGCAGAGGAGAGCCTTCGTCCATCCAAACGCTTTCGTATTTCACGGCGGATTTTTTCGGCCGCACGTTCAGGATGATGAAGTTCAGAATCGGCCACCAGACAAACGTCGGTATCTCGACCACCCGCGGATCCGATAAAAACTCTTTGAGATATCGGCGCAAGGCCTCGGCCGTGGGCGCATCGGGCGTGCCCAGATTGATCAGCAGCACGCCGGTTCTGAGCGCAGCACCATGGGCGTAATCCGGTTCGGGCTTTAAGGGAACGGTCATAAAAAGTTATCGGCGGCGGTTAGCCGTGCTGGGTGGAGCCCGGTTGACTGAGCGCGGTGGAAAGGAGCTTGGCGGTGATATCGACAATCGGGATGACCCGCTCATAGGCCATGCGCGTGGGACCAATCACACCGAGCGTGCCCACCACACGGCCATCAATCTCGTAAGGAGCCGCCACCACCGACAGTTCTTCGATGGGCACGAGCGCCGATTCTCCGCCGATAAAAATCTGGACGCCCTGCCCCTGCGTGGAGGCGTCTAAGAGTCGGGCCAAGGATGTCTTTTGTTCAAAGAGTTCGAACAACCGGCGCAAACGGCTCATGTTGTCCGACAGATCGGTGACGTCCAACAGGCGTCGCTCGCCGGAGACCAACACCTCATCATCCGGGGCTTTGAAGACATCTGCGCCCGCCTCCACCGCAAGGGTCATCAACGCAGAGATATCCTCGCGCAGCTCCGTGAGCTCGCCGCGCAATCGCTTGCGCACGGCCTCAAAGTCCAGACCTGCATAGTTGGAATTGATGTAGTTGCCCGCCTCCATGAGCTCCGATGGGGTGAAATCCCGATCGGTCTGCAGAATCCGGTTGTGCACATCACCTTCCGGGCTCACCACAATCAACAGCACCCGTCGTTCGCCGAGCCGCAGAAACTCCACGTGCCGAAAGATCCCACCGCGGCGCGGCGTGACCACCACGCCAGCAAAACTCGACAGATTCGATAACAACTGGGCGGCATGGGTCATCACCCGCTGAGGGGCATCGGCCTGCAACTGTCCCTCCAGCAATGCGGCCTGATTGGGGGCGATGGGCTGCACGGTGAGAAGACTGTCGACAAACAGACGATAGCCCTTGGGTGTTGGAATCCGCCCGGCCGAGGTGTGTGGACTGGCCACCAATCCCATCTCTTCGAGATCGGCCATCACATTGCGAATCGTGGCCGGAGAGAGATCCAGACTGGAAAACTTCGAGAGCGCACGCGATCCCACCGGCTGGCCATCGGCGATGTAGTGCTCAATCAGGGTTTTCAGGAGGGTTCGGGATCGGTCATCCAGCATAGTCCGCATTATTCCCCATCCCTGCTCCTATGGTGTAATGCGGCTCATGAGCAGCGGCCAGACCACCTTCAAACGCGTCGGGCTTTTCGGTCGACCCAAGACCGAAGGGCTGGCGGCGCCGCTTCGCAAAATCATGGCCTGTGTCCGGGCCGTTGGGGCGGATGTCTGGGTGGAGTCCGACACCGCCCAGAGCGCCGGTCTTGCAACCACCGAGGTCACGGGATTGGGCGATCTCCCCACGTTGGCCAAGACCATCGATTTGGCCGTCATTCTCGGTGGCGATGGCACGCTGCTCGGGGTGGCCCGTCAGCTCGCACCGTTCGGGATTGCCCTAATCGGTGTGAACCAGGGACGCCTCGGGTTTATGACGGATCTGGACATCGCCCAGGTCGACTCTGAACTGCCCGATGTGCTGCGCGGCCACTACATTGAAGAAGACCGCAGCATGCTGCAGGTCGCCGTGATGCGAAAAAAAACCGGTCAATCGGCACGCGTGGCCGTTTTTGATGCGCCCGCCTTGAATGACGCGGTGATCAGCCGTGGCGAGATCAGCCGAATGGTGGAACTCGAGATTTTCGTCGATGGCCATTATCTGCAGACCCTGCGCGCCGACGGTCTGATCGTCTCCACGCCCACCGGTTCTACGGCCTACTCGCTGTCGGCCCTGGGCTCCATCCTGCATCCGGGCCTGCGCGGGACGACCCTGGTGCCGGTGGCCCCCCAGGCACTCTCCAGTCGGCCCATCGTGCTGCCGGAGACGGTGGAAGTTCAAGTGGTGGTGAATGATGGCGCCGGCACGAGTCTTCACTGCGACATGCAGGCCCTGACCTCGTTGGCCGATGGCGACAAAATCGTGATTCGACATGGGCAGCACAAGGCCCGCCTGTTGCACCCGAAAAGCTATGACTACTTTGTGATGCTGCGCCGAAAACTTCACTGGAGCACCAATCCTCTGTTTGTCGGTCGGCCGGACCCCCAGCCTCCTTCCGAATCCCACTAAACCCTCGAAACAACCCAGGCCGCATCCATGTTGGTGTCTTTGTCTGTGCAGCACTTCGTGATCGTCGAGCGCCTGGAGCTGGATGTGGCCAATGGTTTCACCGTCATGACGGGGGAGACCGGTGCGGGAAAATCCATTCTGATCGACGCCTTGGATCTGCTGCTTGGCGGGCGCGCCGATGCCAGCGCAGTGCGCGAAGGGGCCACGAAAGCCGATCTTGCGGCCTGCTTTGAGGTGGGTGCCTTAAGCGATGTGATCGAGTGGCTCCGCGCCTCGGAACTGTCTGATCCAAACGCCGAGTCCACCGTGCTGATTCGCAGAACCATTGATGCGCAAGGCAGATCGAAGTCATGGATCAATGGACAGGCCGCGACCCTCACCCAGTTAAAAGAACTGGGAGAACTCCTGGTGGACATCCATGGGCAGCACGCCCATCAGGCCTTGTTAAAGCCCAATGCCCAACGTCAGTTGCTCGATGCCCACGCCGGGCTCTCCGAGCAGACCCGCGCCCTGACCGATCTCTGGAAGGCCAGCCAAAAAATCGCGCAGGCACTGGCCGATGCCCAGGCGCAGTCCGAGCAGTTATCCCAACTGCGCGATCAACTCAGCTGGATCGTTGAGGAAATCGACGCGCTGCGGCTGACACCGGGCGAGTGGGAGACGCTCAGTGAAGAGCAAAAGCGCCTCTCCCATGCGGCAGAACTGCTGCAGACATCGCAGTCGGCGCTGGCCGCCATTGACGAAGACGAACCATCGTTACTCGCTCAAACTGAAAAGTTTGCACAAAGACTCGGACAGCTGACCGAAAAAGATCCGAGGCTTGGCGATGCCGCGCAAGCCTTGCAATCCACCGCCATTCAGTTCCAGGAAGCGGCCGATGCGCTGCGGCGTTACCTGGATAAAACCGACCTGGATCCGGAACGACTCGCCGAGGTCGAGGCGCGTGTCGAAGCGATTTTCACCACTGCACGAAAACTCAAAACCAAACCGGAACACTTACCGGAGCTCTTGGAGACCAACCGTCAGAAGCTTGCCAATGCCGTGCAGGCCGGAGACACCGCCGCACTGGAGCGTGAGCTCGCTGCACTCACCGCGGATTACCAACGGCACGCCGGCGACCTGAGCCGTCAACGCCACACGGCGTGTCAGGCACTCTCACAGGCCGTGAATCATTGGTTTGCGCAACTGGCCATGGGCGCGATGGTGTTTGAGGCCACCTGCGTCCCTCGCGATGCGCCGGGTGCGTATGGCCTGGAAGACATTGTCTTTACCCTGCGCAACCATTCCGGTGGCGCGCCGTTTCCCATTCAAAAAGTGGCCTCCGGCGGAGAACTCGCCCGCATCAGCCTGGCGATTGCGGTGGTGACCTCATCGGCCAGTGCAATCCCCACTCTGATTTTTGATGAAGTGGACACGGGCATCGGGGGCAACGTGGCGCACACCATCGGACAGCTCCTGCGCCAGCTCGGCGAGACCCGTCAGGTGCTGTGCGTGACCCACCTGCCACAGGTCGCCGCCAGGGGACATCACCACCTTCGCGTGCTAAAACATGCGCGATCCGGCGCAACACCGAGTAGCGAACTGGTGGCCTTGGATGATTCCAGCCGTATCGACGAGATTGCCCGCATGCTCGGCGACCAAGGAGCGGAAAAAACGTCGCGCGAGCACGCGCGCTCGCTACTTGCCCTTCGCTGATTTGTGCGGGCAGTTATCCCGCACGCAATGGCCATACAGTGATAGTGCATGCTCGGCCAGCGTAAAGCCCTTTTCCTGGGCAATCGCACGCTGCCGATCCTCGATCCTGGTGTCAAAAAATTCCTCGACCTGACCACAGTCCAGACAGACCAGATGATCGTGGTGATTTCCCTCGTTGAGCTCGAAAACCGCCTTGCCGGATTCAAAATGGCTTCGCAGCAGAATCCCGGCCTGTTCAAACTGGGTGAGCACCCGGTAGACCGTGGCCAGCCCAATGTCGACCGAGTCGCCGAGCAGGGCACGGTAGACGTCTTCGGCCGTCAGATGACGGCTGGTCGCCCGATGGAAGATGTCCAGCACCTTCAAACGTGGTGCCGTGACCTTCAGTCCGGTGGTTTTGAGATCCTGGGCGCCTGGCATGGGCCGTATCATAGCGGTCAGGATCGATCTCGAAAACCCAAACGCACATGAACCCTCGAACCGCCTCTCGGACACTGCTGACCGCCACCATCGTGGCCAGCATCGGCATTGCCGGCTGTGGCAGCACCGAAAAAATCAGATCGCTGAAAGACAATCCGCCCAACTGGTTAACACCCTACCGGGTGGACATTGGCCAAGGCAACTTTGTCTCCGAAGCGATGGCCGCTCAGCTGAAAGAGGGCATGACCAAAGATCAGGTGCGTGCAGTGCTGGGCACCCCGTTATTGGTCGATCCGTTTCGCAACGACCGTTGGGACTACATCTTCGACATTAAACGCGGAGATGGCGGAAAAGAACGGCGACGTTTCTCGGTCATGTTTAAAAATGATCTTCTCTCCTCATGGGGAGGAGACCCCCTGCCCAAAGAAGGCGGCGAAGGCGTGCTTCCCTCCCGCCCCGCCCGATAACCGACCATGACGACCTCTGCCCCTCCTCGTATCGCCATCTCGGGTGCCTCCGGCCGCATGGGCCGCATGCTGATCGAGGCCGTATTGTCCGATCCGCAGACGCGTCTCGGTGCCGCACTCGACATTGCCTCTAGTCCAATGATCGGCAAAGATGCAGGCGAGTTCATGGGTCAGGCCACCGGTGTCATGATCACCGCCGATGCGGCACAGGCGTTACCCCACTGCGATGTGCTGATTGACTTCACCCGACCCGATGCCACCTTGGCCTACCTGGCCGTGTGCCACCAGCATGGGGTGCGCCCCGTGATCGGCACCACCGGATTCACCGCCCAGGGGCTCTCCGCCATCGAACGCCTGTCGACCACCGTGCCCACCGTGCTGGCGCCGAATATGAGCGTGGGCGTGAACATCACACTCAAACTTTTGGAAGTGGCGGGACGTTATCTCGCCGAAGGTTTTGATATCGAAGTGATCGAAGCCCATCATCGTCACAAGGTCGACGCCCCTTCGGGAACCGCCCTCAAGATGGCCGATGTGGTGGCCACGGCCACGGGCCGTGCCCTGGCCAATGTGGCCCGGTACGCACGCGAAGGCCATACGGGCGAACGGGATCCCAAAGAAATCGGCTTTTCAGTGATTCGAGGCGGTGACATTGTGGGCGACCACACGGTGCTGTTTGCGGGCACCGGAGAACGGATTGAAATCACACACAAGTCATCGAGCCGCGCCACCTACGCACAGGGAGCACTGCGTGCGGCCAGATTCCTGATGGGGAAAACGTCGGGGCTCTATGACATGCAGGACGTGCTGGGACTGCGCGGCTAACGAATCGCGTCCAGCACTTCCCGTTCGGTAAGCCATTCCGACAGGACTTTCACGGGCCCGCCCGACCTCGGATACACCAGATAGAGCGGCACGCCATTGCGGCCAAAGCGGGCAAGCTCCGCCGCAATCTCCGGATCGCGCCGGGTCCAATCCGCCCGAAGCGCTGTCACACGGCTTGCCGCAAAGGCCTGCGCGATCGCATCGCTTTGCAAAACCCGAACCTTATTGGCCTGGCATGAGATGCACCAGGTCGCTGTGAAATCCACAAACACGGTATGCCCTTGGGCCGACAGCTGTTCGGCGCGCCCCGGGGCCCACGGCTGCCAGGTGATCGCATGCGCTGAATCACGGGCCTGCGCGGGCACGGCATTCGATGTTTCATTTGTCACACGCGTGGCCGACGAATCGAGCGCCATGCGTGTGGGATCGGCGGCACGCGACATGGCCCAGATCAACACCGCCAAGGCCAACACCCCCATCCCCCAGGATCCCGGGCCGGCGCGGCCATGCTGCATGTCGCCATAACACCAGAGCAGCATCGCCAGCGCGATGGCCGCCAACAACACCGACAGCACCACATCGGAGCCCTGCAGGCTGGCCAACACCCACGCCAGCCAGGCGGCGGCCATGAGCATCGGAAAAGCCATGAGCTGTTTAAACCGCACCATCCACGGTCCTGGGCGCGGCAAACGCACCAAGAGTCCCGGCCATGACGCCAACACCAGATAAGGCAGCGACATGCCCACGCCGAGCGCTGCAAATACCACCAGGGTCTGGGCGACCGAGGCGCTCGCGGTGAAGCCGATCGCACTGCCCATAAACGGCGCGGTGCACGGCGAGGCCACGACCACGGCCAACACGCCCGACGCAAACGCGCCCATCGATCCCGACACCGACGACGCCCGATGCGCGAACTCGAGATTAGCGGCCTTCACGCCTAACAGACCGAGCTCAAACACACCAAAAAGATTGACCGCAATTAACACAAACAACAGCATTAACAGCAGCACAACCCATGGGCTTTGCAATTGAAATCCCCAGCCGATGGCCTCGCCGGCAGAGCGCAACACCAGCAACAGCACCGCGAGGGCAATGAAACTGAGCACCACCCCCAATGAAAACATCAGGGCCTGCTGAAGCGCGCCTGAACGGGAATGGGCCGATTGCGCAAACGACAGCACCTTCAGACCAATCACCGGAAACACACAGGGCATCAGATTCAGAATCATGCCGCCTAAAAGTGCCCCGCCAATCGCCGCCCACAACGCGGCATCCCAGGCGGCCGCAGGCGCCGACACCGGCGCCGCTTGGGCCGCCGTGATGCCGGCACTGACCAGCTCCGTTGCGCTTGGCGCTGCACCCGATGCGAGCGCGGCGCGCCAGATCACGGCCGACTGCCCCGGGCTTGCCCATACGCCTTCGACCACCTGCTGTTTACGCAGTTGCTCCAACGCTGCCGTCGGGGACTCGCCCAGCGGAATATCAAGACGCCAACCATCGGCGGTGCGCGACATGCGCTGCGCGGCTGCCGGCGCAATCAGACCCTCCGCGTAGGGATAGAAAAATCCACTGGCCTCGGCCGGAGTGCCCACCCAGGTCATGACCAATGTTTTCTGATCCACAAACGCCCTGACGGTTCGTGCACTGTCTTTCTGAGGAATCTGCCCGCGTGCCGCGGCAAATCTCGGCGCATCGGCAGACGGTGATATCGATTTCACATCCTGTGCAATGGGCAGGCGCAGCGCAAGAACGGCGTCTCCGGGAATGCAGACATCCTTGCACACCAACCAGCTGGCTTTGGCCGCGATACGGACCTCGGACCCCGACACGGACGCCGGTGCCGTCAATTCCACGGGAAGCACGAGATCGCCCTCGAATCCAAAATTCGCCAAGGGGCCAACCGCGATCCGCTTGGGCGTTGGCCACTGAATCGGACCGGCCTTCCAGCCGGGTGGCAGTTGCCACTCCAACTGCGTGGGCAGTCCGGAGTCGCCAGGGTTGCGCCAATAGGTGTGCCAATGCGGATCATGGATCAGACGCAACCCCACGGTGAGCGTCTGACCCGGCGCAATCGCTGTCTTCTCAGCGATCAGTCCGGCCTGTAGTTCCCCCGCGCGCACCAGGCCTTCCCGGGGCACTGCAGCCTGCGTTGGCGATTGGGCTTTCTCAAGCAATCCCTGGGCGCCCAGGGGCATGCCGTGGGCCAGCAGGATCAGCAAAAGGATTCTAAAAAATTTCATGACACCATTATCCGTTGCCCAGCCATCTTGCTACCATTGCCCCCATGCTGAATGACCTGCAACTGCTGGCGGAAAAAACCGATGCCCTGGTGGCCGTGGTGACCCAACTGCGCAGTGAAAACACGCGTTTACGCAACCAGAATGCCCAGCTCACCAGTGACCAGCGCGCATTGCAGGAACGGTTAAATGCCGCCGCCGCCAAACTGCAGGGACTACTGGACCAGCTCCCGCAATAGGTTCTTTTGCACCTTGCCCATCGCATTGCGGGGCAGACTCTCCATGATGTGAATGGTTTTCGGGACCTTGTAGTTCGCAATCCTGGTTTTGATACTGGCCACCATCGCGGCCGGATCTAATCGCGCACCCGGCTTGGGCACCACCACGGCGGTGACCGCCTCACCAAAATCGGGGTGCGGCACGCCGACCACGGCCGACTCTTCTACGCCAGGCATATCGTCGATGAGCATCTCAATCTCTTTGGGATACACGTTGTAGCCACCCGTGATGATCAAGTCCTTGCTGCGACCCACCAGATTCAAGTAGCCATCGCCATCCCAACGGGCCATGTCGCCGGTTTTAAACCAGCCGTCCGCGGTGAATTCCTCGCGGGTCTTCTCGGGCATGCGCCAATACCCGGCAAATACATTGGGGCCTTTCACCTGCACGCCACCGATCTCCGACTCACGGCCACGTCGCTTGGCCACCACCTGGCCCTGATCGGTCACCACCCGCACCTGCACCCCAGGCAAGGGCAATCCCACGGTGCCCGGCTTACGGGCGCCGCGATAGGGGTTGGACGTGAGCATGACCGTCTCGCTCATGCCATAACGCTCCAAAATAGTGTGACCGGTCCTCTGCTGAAACGAGACAAAGGTCTCGGACAGCAACGGTGCCGAACCTGAAATAAATAATCGCATCGTGCGCACCAGCGATCGGGTCACGCGCGCATCCGCGGCCAGACGCACGTAAAACGTGGGCACACCCATCATCACGGTGGCCCGCGGCAGCCAGCGCACAATGGCATCCGCATCGAATTTGGATAACCACAAACACTTGCTGCCGTTCATCAGCGCGCCATGCAGGGCCACGAAAAGACCGTGGACATGAAAGATCGGCAATGCATGCAACAACACATCGCCGCGTTGCCAGTGCCAGTAAGCCTTCAAGGTCTTCGCATTGGACGAGAGATTACGGTGCGACAACATTGCTCCTTTACTGCGCCCGGTGGTGCCCGAGGTGTACAGGATCGCGGCCAGATCATCGGCGCGGGTCGCCACCGTCTTGAACGTCGCTGGAAATGGGGTGACCGCCTCGATCAGGCTGCCGTCGGCCGACTCGCCCAGGGTCTTGACTACCCGACAACCGGCGGCCTGCGCCAACGGCGCGATCCACGCGGCATGCGGAGGGCTGCAGACCACCACAGCCGGTTCGGCATCCTTCAAAAAGTAGTCGATTTCAGTTTCGCGGTAGGCGGTGTTTAAGGGTAAGAACACCATGCCGGCCCGCAAGGTGCCCAGGTACAGCATCACCGCTTCAACGGACTTCTCCACCTGCACCGCCACACGACTGCCACGCGGGATACCCAGGGACGATAGCCAGTTGGCGATCTTGGCACTCGCCGCGCGAAGATCATCAAAGGTGTAGTAGCGGCCATCGATGGTTTCAAATGCGCAGGTGTTGGGGGTCGTTGGAAAGCAGGCCTCAAGATCGCGATAGAGATTACTCATGGTCAGTTGTCCTCAAAATGAGGGGTGGTTTTATCAAGAAATGCACGAATGCCACGCCGGTAATCCTCGGTGTTCGCAAAATCCCAGCAGGCCTCGATCTGCGCCGGGCTTAACACTGCACCATCATCCATCGCACTGAACAAGTGAATCAGGCGCTTGTTCATGCGTGCTGCCAACGGGGCGCCGGCACGGATGCGCGCCACGCACTGGGCCACTTCGGATTCCCACTGCGACAGGGGCACGACCCGCTGAACGATGCCCTTCTGATAGGCCTCCTGGGCATCCAAAATACGGCCTTCCAGCAACAGTTCCGCGGCCACCGCCGGGCCCACGAGCCGCACCAGGCCCGCCGCCTCATGGGGTGCCATCGGAAACCCGAGTTTGGCGATGGGAACGCCGAATCGACTGCGATCACTGGCAATCCGCAGATCACACAGACTGGCAATCTCCAGACCACCGCCCACGCAGGGGCCATCAATCGCCGCCACGACCGGCACCGGGCAATGGGCAATCGAACGCAGGGCCGGCGCAATTAAATCAAGGTGGTAGTGGCGGGCCTGATCGCGCGTGATGCGCTGGGTTTGAAACTCCTCGATGTCCGCGCCTGCGGCAAATGCACCCTCCGACCCACGAATCACTACCACCCGCACCGATGACTGCGCAGCGATGGCCTGCATGCATTCCCGCAACTGCACCCACATGGCCACCGAGATGGCGTTTAAGTGGCCCTCGTTCGAGAGGGTGACGCGGGCCACCGATTCGTCATGACGCCAGGTGATCTGGCCTTTTGGTGAAGCGGTCATCGATGATGTGCTCCTGTCTTAGGCAGCGGTCCGCCGGCGATGGGCGGCGGCCCACATGATGGCGCCAATCACCATCATGGGAAGGGATAGCCATTGTCCCATGGACAAGCCCAGCGACAGCAGCCCCAAAAACTGATCCGGCTCCCGCGCAAACTCGGCCAGAAATCGACACAGGCCATAGCCGATCAGGAAGGCACCGGACACCGCGGCTAGCGGACGACGGCTTGCCGAGTACCACCACAGCATCACAAACAACAGCGCCCCTTCGAGCAGCAATTGATAGATCTGAGACGGATGCCGCGCCAATCCATCACCGGCCTGGGGAAACACCATCGCCCATGGGATCACCGCCGGATCCGTCACGCGCCCCCATAACTCACCATTGATGAAATTGCCTAAGCGCCCAAACGCCAAACCCAAGGGCACCATCGGGGCGATGAAATCCGTCACCGCGAAAAACGGCAGTCGTCGTTGCCGCGCAAAGAGCGCCAACGCCACGATGACCCCAATCATTCCGCCATGAAAGGCCATCCCACCCTGCCAGATGGCGAATATCTCAAGTGGATGCGCCAAGTAATACGCCGGCTTGTAAAACACCACATAGCCCAGCCGGCCACCCACCACCACGCCGAGCACGCCGTAGAGCAGGACATCATCCAAACCACGCGCATCGAAGGGCGCCGGCACCGCCTGCGGCCGCGCAATACGCCATCGTCCCAGCACGATCACCGCCATGAATGCACAGAGGTACATCAACCCATACCAATGCACGGCCAGCGGGCCAATGCTGATGGCCACCGGATCGAACTGCGGATGCGTCAGCATGGCTGGGTAGCGCAATGCGCCAAGGTCAATTCAGTCATGCGGCACAATATACCTTTTGCCCCGCAAGGAGTCCTGTCATGTCGCAGAGTCCGTCCAACCCCTCATCAAAACGCCTGAACGAGCGCTCGCGCATGGTTACGGAAGGCGTGGCCCGGGCCCCGAACCGCTCGATGTACTACGCCATGGGTTACAAGGAAGAGGATTTTGTGAACAAACCCATGGTGGGCGTGGCCAACGGGCACTCCACCATCACTCCGTGCAACAGCGGTCTACAGCCCTTGGCCGATGCCGCGGTGCAGGCGCTCAAAGACAGTCATGCCAATCCACAGATCTTTGGCACCCCCACCATTTCCGACGGCATGAGCATGGGCACCGAAGGCATGAAGTACTCCCTGATTTCACGCGAGGTGATTGCCGATTGCATTGAAACCTGTGTCAACGGCCAATGGTTAGACGGCGTCGTGGTCATTGGGGGATGTGACAAGAACATGCCCGGGGGCATGATGGCCATCGCGCGGACCAATGTGCCGGCGATTTATGTCTACGGCGGCACCATCAAGCCCGGTCACTACAAGGGGCAGGACCTGACCATCGTATCGGCCTTTGAGGCGGTTGGCGAATACACCGCTGGCCGATTAAACGACACCGACTTCAAGGAAATCGAAAAGCGCTCCTGTCCAGGGTCGGGATCGTGCGGCGGCATGTACACCGCCAACACCATGAGCTCGGCCTTTGAAGCCCTTGGCATGAGCCTGCCCTATTCCTCCACCATGGCCAACGAAGACGGCGAAAAAACAGCGAGTGCCGCCGAGTCGGCGCGCGTGTTGGTTGCGGCCATCCAAAAGGGGCTCAAACCGCGCGACATCATCACGCGCGAGTCCATTGAAAACGCGGTCGCCGTGATCATGGCCGTGGGCGGATCGACCAATGCGGTGCTGCACTTCCTGGCCATCGCCCATGCGGCCCAAGTCCAGTGGACGATTGATGACTTCGAGCGCGTCCGCCGCAAAGTGCCGGTGATCTGCGATCTGAAACCCTCCGGAAAATACGTGGCCACCGATCTGCATCGGGCGGGCGGCATTCCCCAGGTCATGAAAATTCTGCTCGATGCCGGATTGCTCCATGGCCAATGCATGACCATCACGGGGAAAACCGTCGCCGAACTCCTGCGTGATGTTCCGTCCACACCGGCGGCCGATCAGGATGTGATCCGACCCATCGCCAAGGCCCTCTACCCCCAAGGCCACCTGGCCATCCTGAAAGGCAATCTCTCGCCCGAGGGCTGCGTGGCGAAAATTACTGGTCTGAAAAACCCGGTCATCACCGGACCGGCCCGGGTTTTTGACTCCGAAGATGCCGCCATGGAGGCCATCATGGCCCGCAACATCCAGGCCGGGGACATCGTGGTGATCCGTTATGAGGGTCCACGCGGTGGTCCTGGCATGCGCGAAATGCTCGCCCCCACATCGGCGTTGGTGGGTCAGGGCCTCGGCGAATCCGTCGGCCTGATCACCGACGGACGTTTTTCCGGCGGCACCTGGGGGATGGTGGTGGGCCACGTCGCGCCCGAGGCCGCCGTGGGTGGCCCGATCGGCCTGATCAAAGAAGGGGATTCGATCACCATCGACGCCCACGAGCAGCTGATCCAGCTCAATATTCCGGGGCCGGAATTCGCCGCCCGAAAGGCGGCCTGGAAGGCCCCAACCCCCCGTTACACCCGCGGCGTATTGGCGAAATTCGGGAAACTGGCCTCTACCGCCAGTCGCGGCGCGGTCACCGATCCCGAACTCTCCCAACCCGAGGTCGTCCATCGGTAAGGGGCAGAGGAAATAAGGATAAAATCCGGGTCAACTGGCCGCCCGTTTGGCTCGTTATAAGCAGTGTAGAAGATGGTTTTCAAACGCTTGAACATGTGGTGCTTTTCTCGAGGAGATCGCTAAATGCGTAAGTTTGTTGCTCTGTCTGTTGCCGCCGGCCTGATGGCCAGTGCGGGTGTTGCCTCTGCCAGCGATGCGTTGCTGAAGAAATACAACTGCGTGGCCTGCCATGCAGTTGACAAGAAAATGGTCGGCCCCGCTTACAAAGATGTGGCTAAGAAATATGCCGGTGATGCCACCGCGGCCGACAAACTGGCCAAGAAGATCAAAGCCGGTGGTGTAGGCGTGTGGGGCCAGATCCCGATGCCCGCCAACCCCCAGGTGTCGGATGCGGACACCCAGGCCCTGGCCAAGTATGTGCTGAGCCTGAAGTAATCCAGCGCTTCTTCCGGCCTTCTTTTCGGGACGGCCGGAATTCAAAAACCCTTCGAGCAATCGAAGGGTTTTTTGTTTTATCGTTCGGTCATGACCCTGCCACGTGAGTTTCGTCGACTGCGCATCGCACTGATTGGATTTGGCGACGTGGCCAAACGCACCTTTGCGCAACGTGCGGCATGCCCATCAGCGCGTCACGGCCCGCGTTTTGTGCTGGTCAGCCGATCCCCCTTAAGCGCCCCACCAGCGGGCCTGCACGACGCCCTGCGCTCCATACGCAGTCAGGCACTGGCCGTGGATGTGGATCAGTATGCTGCCCTGCGTCGACTACTGCGTGTACCGAACGCCAGCATCATTTACGTGCCGACCGCGGAGCAATCGAATCAACCGAGCGATCACGACCGCCGAGGACGGCGGCTTGCGGCGGCCTATCGGGCTCTCACGCAGCGCACACCGATCGTGTATCTGAGCACCACCGGTGTCTACGGTCACCATCACGATGCGGTGGTGGATGAAATGGCCCGCTGCAAGACCACGCAGGCCCGTTCCCGGCGGCGCTTGGATGCGGAACGTCAGTTGCGTCCACTCGGGGCCCACGTGCTGCGCGTGCCGGGTATTTATGGTCATGACCGGTTGCCGCTGGCCCGACTGCAGGCGCGCCAACCCGCACTGCGGCCGGAAGACGACGTCTACACCAACCACATCCATGCCGATGATCTCGCCCATGCCGCATGGATCGCACTGTTTCGTGGCAAACCCGGGCGGATCACCAACGCGGTGGATCAGACCCAGATGAAAATGGGCGAATATTTCGATGCCGTGGCCGATGCCACCGGCCTTCCCCGTCCGCCCCGGGTCCGACGCGATGAATTGAATGCACTGGCCCAGCAAGGGGTGATCCACCCCATGATGATGAGTTTTATGGCGGACTCACGCCGTGTCACCACAAAGCGTCTGCAACAAGAACTGGGTGTCCGGTTGCGTTACCCGACCGTGCAAGACGCGCTGAACACCCTACGGAGCGCACAGCGCCCCACGTCCTGACGGTCGAAACGCATCAATTGATCGACGGCAACCACGTCGCCAACTGCGGAAACGCGATCAACAAGCCAACGCCCACCACCTGCAGAATCATGAATTGCACCATACCGGCGTAGATATCGGTCAACTGCCATCGTGGAACCACACCGCGCAGGAAATAGGCCGACAGCGCCACCGGCGGTGACAGCCAGGCCGTCTGAAGGGTCACCGCGACCAGGGTACTGAACCAGATCATGTCGATTCCTGCGGCTTGGACAATCGGAAGGGTGATCGGAATGACAATGAGCACAATCGGGACCCACTCCAGGGGCCAGCCCAAGACAAAAATGAGCAGCAGAATCACGATCAGCATGATCATGGGCGGCAACGACAGGCTCATCAACGCGTTGGCAATGTAGTCTGCACTGCCAAGCCGCGAGAATACCGCGCCGAACAAATTGGACGCCACGACCAGCATCAGGATCATGCTGGAAATTTCCAATGTCGAGCGCATGCATGCCCGAATCTTCTGAAACGTGAGTTTCCCAGACAGCGCGGTCAGAATGAATGTGGCGGTGCATCCGATCGCCCCGGCATCGGTCGGCGTGGCCACTCCGGCCAGGATAACGCCCAAGGTGGACAGAATCACGACCACCACTGGCACCACACCGATCATGAGATCCTTAATCACGGGCCATTTCGACGTGGGCCGCAACTCCATTGGGAGGGCAGGACCCAGCGCGGGATTGATCCAACAGCGCACCAGACACCAGCCGATAAAAAGCCCCGACAACATTAAGCCAGGGATCACGGCCGCGGCAAACAAGTCCGTGGCCGGAACCCCAACGACGGGCCCCATCACGATCAGCATGACGGAGGGTGGAATCAGAATCCCCAGCGTTCCGCCCGCGGTAATCGCGCCCGCCGACATGCGCACGTCATAGTTGCTCTTGGTCATGGATGGCGCGGCCATCACGCCCAGCAAGGTGACCGACGAACCCACAATCCCCGTGGCCGCCGCGAAGATGGTCGCGGTAATCAATACCGCCAGATACAAGGATCCACGTAAACCCGCTAACAGCTGTTGAATGCCCGTGAACAGCCGCCCCATCAACCCGGACTGCTCCAGCAGAAATCCCATGAACAGGAAAAACGGTATGGAGGCCAGAACGGAATCCTGCATGACCGAAAAGGTCTGCAATACGGCCAGATCCAGCACTACGGGACCCAGGGCAATCAACCCGATAATGAGCGACAGCGCTCCGAGCGTAAAAGCGATCGGGAACCCGATAAAGATCACGACGAACAGGAGCGCAAGGCCGACCAGGCCTAATACTTCATGACTCATACCGCCTCCCCATCACCGGGCCATGCGTTGTGCTGTATGGCGTGGATGCTTTTGAGAAATTCCGAAATGCCTTGGATCGTGAGCAGCAGTCCGGTTAACGGCATCGCCAACTTAAACGGCCAGGTGATCGGCATCCAGGGGCTGGACACGAATTTCTCACCGGTGATGAATGCCTTCCAGAAATACTCGAATCCCGTCACCATAAAAATATAGGTAAACGGAAAAAACAATACGAGGTAACAAATGGCATCCACCCATCCCTTTTTCCTTGGGCTCCAGGCGGCATAAAAACTATCGGTTCGGATGTGCCCTTTCCGCTGCAAGGTAAACGCCGCACCGAGCATAAAGAACGATCCGTACAGCATGAAGGTCATGTCGTAGGCCCATAAGGTCGGTGCATTAAACCCATATCGGGCCACCACTTCATACGTGAGGCTCAATACCATCGGCACAATCATCCAGCAAATCACTTGCCCGGAATAAATGGCGATCTGATCGATACGCTGCGTCATGCGTTCTAAAGCGGTCACTGGTCGATTCATTGACATCACCTAAAAAAAGGGAGGGGTTACCCCCTCCCTGGTTTACCGCCGATTACTTATTCGGCGAATCATTGCCGATGTTGTAGTACAAGCCATTAATCTTGGTCCAATACGGCACCACGACTTTGGCAAATTTCCGCTGGGACTCCAACACTTCTTTGAACAACGGATTACGAGCCGCCTCGCGGTCATACACCACGTTGGTCGCCTTAATGAAGGTGGAATAGAACTCCTTCGGCGTATCGTGCACCGTCACCTTATGCTCACGCTTCAATTTCTCGAGCGCCACCGCATTTCGATACACGTTGTAGGTGTACGTCTCGGCCTGGCTCGCCAATACCGCATTC
>JACCDO010355681.1_pt1 | contig 59088 bp, 54 predicted proteins | sample 7446101 | NCBI WGS metagenome assembly JACCDO01 (sample SAMN15323440, study PRJNA562643) | freshwater metagenome | isolation source: river surface water | place: USA:Blue River Watershed | collected 2017-08-16 | reverse complement strand
CCATTATTCACATGAAATTCACCGTGATTTACATTAATACCACCTGCTGTCTCGGCGCTTAAGTCCGTCGTCACGGTTACTAAACTGTTTACCACACTTTCTATCGCTAACTCTCCAGAGCCTATCAGATGCGTAAGGTTCACCGCATCGGTTGTTTGTACTTGTAATTTACCATCTTGGCTCATTGCTAGAGGACAGAGATTTCCACCCGCGGTTACAATTAAATTACCACCGTTCAGGCGCATATAGTGCCCTGACGCTATAGGATCTCTTGAGCTCATCGATACTTTGCCTTTGGTTACTTGCACATCTTGTGTTGGTGAGCCATCAAAGATACAGACGTCATCATCATCGCTTCCGACAAACTTAATACCGCCCATTACTGGACCTGAGAAGTGCGCGCCTGTGGTGAAACTAACCGCAACAGAAGGGAAAAAGAATTTACGCACCCAATTAGCGCCACTTTCTGCCATATACAGATTCATGTCTTCATCGACGAAAAGTCCTCGAGGGCTATTTAATCCCGTGACCAAGGTACCTGGACTTGCAGCACCATTTTGTCGCACTAAGATAGAGCCAGCACCTGTGTTCGCAATATAAATGTTATTCAATGAATCAACATATACACCATATGGATCACTTAATCCTGAAATAAAATTAGTGTTATACGTGCTAGTTGAAGCATTATACATAGCAATGGCACCTAAATTAGGCTCTGCCACATACACATTTCCCAGAGAATCAATGCTTATGGCTTTAGGATTTACCATTCCCATAGCACTTGTCACTAAATTAGCAACATCTATACTTCCATCACTATTGTATTTATCAATGTGTGCAGGAAAATTAGCACCTATATACAGTTTATTGTTTCGATCAATGCCTATAGTTTGAGCACAAATTCCTGAAATAAAACTCGCGTTATAGGTATGCGTAGTTGTAGTATACATCCCTACTCGCCAGTTATCTTGATCAGCCACGTAAAGATTATCATCGGAATCTACGCAGATACCTTGGGGATTATTTAACCCACTAATAAGAGTAGAAATGACGCCACTTGTGTTAACTTGGCGAATAGCATTATTTCCAACATCAACAATATACAGATTGCCTATAGAGTCTCGTGCAACAGCATAAGGATTTGATACTTTTGCAGAAACGGCGGACCCACCATCCCCTGAATAGCCTGCGGTGCCATCACCAGCAAGAATTTCGTTGGAAATTGCGTCAAGATTTGTAGATGGCACCAGTCCAAGCACTACAACCACCAACCATTTTGTAAAAGAATTTTTCATATTCCTGTCTTTCAAAAAATTAAATAACAGGAATAGTTTTTCAAAAATTAATTAAGTTGATGTAAATATAATTAAAATAAATATATAATATAATTTGTATTTTTATTCAAATTTTTCTATATTTTTAAATAAATAAAAAATCCCAAACTAATAACATCTATTCGGAAAAAATCAATCAGCTAGGAAATGTTGCAGCACCCAACGCAGCAATACAAAGAGCTAGTACGAGGTTCCGCAACCAAGCTACTGGACGTCAGAGAAAGCAAGCAACAGAACGATTAAAGGTTAATCTGTCATCACGACCATAGCGATAGCCTTGTGTGGCGATCTTTAATGAGGATTGCCAAGTAGCTTACGTTCCTTGCAAAGACATTCCTTATTTCACGACGTTTTACCTTGCTGTTAACACATTGTTAACTAATTTAATTACAAAAAATTAAAATAATCCGTAAAAAATACCCCTGAAACCAAGTAAAACCGCATTCATGCAACACCGCCACTTATCCCCAACTTCTGTGGATAAATCATTGGATAAATCCTGAATGAATTCATTTTCTCTAGGCCTGGGTTCGCGTCTCTTCCCTCTGCTCAAAAAACAGGCTACTGCTCCCTTTTGCCTTCTTTTCTGCTCTTTTTGAAAAAAATTATCAAAAAAATTTATTTAATTTTAGTCAAACTATTTATTCCTAAATTGGTGAAAAAAATCTGTGGATAAGTCGATGTCAATACCAAAATTATTGATTGACATCTTTTTTTTTGCGAGGCATTGTGGCTTTTTTATATGAGATTTTCCTTGAGATATCCAGATGAGCATTGAGGTACTTTATAGGGATGCCTTGATGTTGGCTATTAATAAACCGTCTGGCCTACCCGTGCATAAAGGGGCGGGAAGAAAAATCGCCACGCTTGAAGATTACTTAGATGATTTACGCTTTGGACTACCTAAAAGGCCAGAGCTTGCGCATCGCTTAGATAAAGATACGACAGGTTGTTTAATTCTGGGGCGAAATAAGGTTGCGCTTAAAAGATTAAGCGAACTTTTTCAACAGCATCTTATTGAAAAGACGTATATTGCTATTGCCCATGGGGTGATTGAGAATAACCAAGGTGAGATTAATTTACCGATCGCTAAAAAATCTCGTGATAAAAAATCATGGTGGGGAAAGATTGATGATAATGGTCAACCGTCGCTTACCCATTATGAAGTGCTAGCGCGATCTGATACAGCAACGCTTGTAAAGCTTATTCCCATTACAGGACGTACCCATCAGTTGCGCATTCATTTGCAAGCCCTGGGATATCCGATTGTGGGAGACCAAATCTATGGCCAAAAAGATAAAGAGAATTCGCTTTGCTTGCATTGTTATGAGATGAACGTGCCATTATACGCGAAAAAAGAGAAGATTTTGCTGCATGCGCCATTGCCAGAAAATTTTGTAAAAGTTTTGGACGCGATGAAATTAGACTGGCAGGATGATACGAGATAGACAAAATTAATTTTATTCATTGGATCCTCGCGTAAGGCTTTGCCTTACTCAGAATGACAAGTACTTGAGAAAGATATGCTAAAAAAATTCTGCTTATTATGGTTTGGTTTTTGCGTTGTAACCATCGCTGTTAATGCACATTCCGTATCGCCCCTCGCTTTAAAAAAATTAGATGAGCACGTGCAAAAGCAAATAAAGCTAGGAAAAGCTATAGGATGCACAATTGCGGTGCTTGATCATGATGAAGTGGTATTTGTAAAAGCCTATGGCGTAAAGAAAAAAGGAAGTAAAGAAGAGGTTGATACTAACACGGTTTTTCAGATTGGCTCTATTTCTAAGCCTGTTACGGCAACCGTCGTTGCTATTTTACAAAAATCAGGATTATTGAATATTCATGATTCGGCGCAAACCTACCTACCCTACTTGCATCCAGATACAAAAGTTCATCATCTTTTAGCGCACACCTCAGGATACAACCGCATGGGGTGGAATAATAAGATTGAAAGCAGCGTGCTTCGACCGCAGCTTTTAGAGGACCTAATCACGACTCAACGTCAGCGTGAACCCGGCGAGGAATTTGATTATCATAATGTGGTATATAGCTTGCTTGAAGAGGTTTTGGAGAATACACAAAAGTCGTCTTTTAAAGAGATTGTCCAAGAAACTTTATTTAGACCGCTTGGGATGCACCGCGCAACTGTTGGCTATGAAGATTTTATTGCTCAAAATAATAAAGCTTGGCCGCACACGGCAGGAAAAAATGGACGATTTTATGCCTCTAAAACGTACTCAAAACTTTATCACGGGTCGGTAGCATCAGCGGCCGGAATTAATGCCAGCATTATGGATATGATTCCCTTTTTGCGATTGCAAATGATGGGCGATGACAGCTTGGTAAGCACAGATGATTTAGAAATTTTCCATCGTCCGCATACGACGGCACCGGATTTGTTTTTGTGGCTTAAGGGTGAAATGGACGGAAAGTTGCGCTCTTACTATGGGCTTGGTTGGCGCATTGTGGAAAATGACAAATGTCGGGTGGTTTTTCATGGTGGCTATGTGAAAGGATTTATTAGCTTTGTAGGATTTTTACCCGACAAAAAAATTGGCATTATTGTACTGCATAATGGGCAAAATATTTTTTCGACCGAAACTGGCATAAAATTTTTGAGCAATTGGGTTCATGAGTAGAGATTTTTACGTATCATAGATCCTCAAACGGCTACGCGCCTTGTCAGGGATGACAGCAAGGAATTATGAATAACGTCAGAGGCTTAGCATTCTTTCTCCTCTACCACATCAACTCCACAAAAAAGCATAACTAACATGGCGATGGGAAAAAACAGAATAGCCCAAAAAATAATCCAACCCCAAGAGCCACGGCAGCACAGGTAAAAGATTGAATTATCTTTGACGAAACGTGCATTCATAAGCAAAAGGAAAAATGCGAGGGGCATATGAAAAATCAGAAAGAAAATCAGCCAAAAAATACTACCATTGTATTTGAGTGGATAAACACGGCGAGTGTTGATGATGGGCATGGGGAATTACAATACTAAATGTAGATTTCGCATTGTAATAAAAAAAACACAAAAAAAATATCTGTACGCTCAAACTACTTTAGATTGAATTTTTGCATCAATTTTTCTATTTTTTCTTTTTGCTCATAAATAACAGGTAAATCTGACAACGTTAAAGGTGAGCCCAACCCACTTAATATAACTTCAGCATCACTAAGGGTTGTATTATAACTTCCTGCCAGTAGAGGATTATAAGAACCTTTTGGAAGCCTATTTGGCGCTTTAAGAGCTTCTCTAATTTTTTGAATTTGTCCTTCTAGCTTAATTTTTGATTTTTGAGGATGACGCAACGCATCTATTATTGAAGCTATTTCATCTCGCAAAAGATCCTTAAATTTTCTTGCATCGCTCTGCCATAAATATTGTTGTCCGGAAGGATCTACTTTTACTTTTAATGTAAGATCCTGTCTTGTTGACTGCACGAAATTATAATACGTCATGAAAGGTTCTGGTAATGAAGCAAAATCAACTACTCCATAGTTTGTCATATATACTTGAATGTCATTCTCTATTGAAGTAATACCTCTCGTTAGGTCAGTAATAACGCCTCCAGATTTAGTATGATCGTATTGCTCCCCATCTATGATTCTTTGATTGCTTTCAACAATACTTTTTCCTTGTTGTAATATTCTAATTTCATTATCGACATCGCTTGGGACAGCTGTCTTCATAATATCTATCGCTCTATGTCCTGCATGTAAGTAATCCCAACATTGCTTTAAAATATCTTCATTTGTCCTAGCAGTATAATCTGCCTCTTCAAGATAACCATCTAATGCATCTCTGGAAGGAATTTTAGTTCCCAACAAAAATTCTTTTAAAGGATTTGGTTGATCCAAAAATTCTTCAAGAATTCTTAATCGAATATCGTGCCCTATTTTTCCAGGACCAAAATTTCGTAGCTCATCAACTATGCTGTAAAAGATAACCAGCGGCCTTAATACATAAGGATTTTTTCTTTGTGATACAGGATTATCGAGAGATAGTTTAATTTTATTAAGCAAATTTTCTAAAGCTGCTTTTTCATCCGAAATAGTTTGTTGATTAAGATATTTTTTGCTTAATGTTATATCCATATATTCTTGCACGAGAGTATCAAAATTATTCACAAGATCGCTAATATAGATAAACAAGGATTTTTTCTCATCAGCTGTTAAATATTTCAATTCTTCGTTAAATAATTCAAGTCTAGAATTTTGAATGCTCGACGTAGATTTTAAGGTAAAAAAAGCTTCTAGTTGCGTCAAATTACTAGCATATATAAAAAGCAAACGAGGGCTATTTAAGAAAAGAGGGATAACAGAAGCTAAAGACATTTTTCTTTGAGATCTTCTACTAGTAGTTAAACCTTGATTCATAGCTGTTTCAGACATTGAAACATTGACATGTGGAGAAATATCCAACCGGAAAAGATTCATCGAGTCCTCAAAGTCTTGCTGCATTTGAGCTTGAGCAGCCTGAACTTGCGGATCTGCAACACATTCACCATAAAATAGAGCTGCTGCTTGTCTGCGCTTTTCTTGAGCGTCTTTTATGTCTTCCTTTATGGCATTTATATAGGGCTCCACAACAATAGGATCATATATAACTCCAAACTTATCAGTTAGTTTTTTAAGAACTTGGATGTATTCTTCACCCACTTCACAATAAAGGCTAAAAATATCTTTAGAAAATTTTTGTGTGGCTGCAAAACGGAGATTAGCAAGCTCAAGCGCATCTGTAACAATTTGCACGGCATCACCTCGCGGATTTTTCCTAAGAATGTCTTCTAACTGGACTAGATCTACGCTTAAAGCTGCTGCACTCTGATAAAAATCATGTGAAGGATCAAGCATTAGGGCCAAAAGTGCTCTTGAATCAGCAGCTGCGGGAAGCTCTTGTAAAGCCCATTTATTGACAACCGCCATATGAAATTCCATTTTTTTAAATTCTTGAGTACATTTGTTGGCGGCATCAACAGCATAATAATACGCATCCACAGAAGACGTAATAGCTGCTGGTTCATCTGGTGACGGGGCTGGACGAGGTGTTAGGTGAATTTGGTATGCGGAGCGCTGGGGACCACCGAAAACAGATTGCAAAAGCTGGTAGTGCTGAGCGAGTGCTTTGAAGCCGTCAACCACTATAGGATACTCTGCTGCAGAAAAAGGAAACTGTTGATCAATGAGTGAGCCATCTTTTAATTCAACTGTTAATTTTACCGTATGGGTAGCGTCATCAAATAAAAATGCATGATTTTTCCGATCTGGATTCTGGAGTAGAGTCTGTACCTGAGTAGCCACAGCCAACGGTATATTTTTGCTAACAATGCCATCAAGTCGAGCAAGTTGTAAGTCTTGTCCTGTTGCGACAAGCTGTTGCTTTGCTTGTAAAGCTTCGTATTCAGCTGCTACTTTTTGCTTTCTCTCTGTTGATAACGCTCTTTGAAGAGTAAACCTTTGCTGAGACTCTTGTCGTGCAAGCTCTTCAGCGGCTTCTCTTTTTTTTGTTTCCTCTTCTAACTGTGCCGCAGCAACGGCGCTGACGGCGTGAAATTGACGATACCAAGTTTCATACACAATCTTAGGATTTTGAGTTCTATAACCAGCACCTGTCGTAGGTAGCCCAGCTGGAAAACATTCGCTCAAAAAATCTTTTCCTGCAGGAAAAGTTTCAAGAAATCGAATAATTTCAGAATTTTTTTGCGGTATTTCATTCGTCGACCTGAGATTACATTGAGGAAAATCTTCGGGGAGCCTAGCAGCATGAATAGAAAAACATAGAAAAAATAAAAAAAACACTACCTTGTTCTTTAAAAAACTCATATCAATCAATCTTATAACTATTCACAATCACGTATACTTGAATTATGATAAATTGGATATATTAATTTTTATTTAAATTAAGTTTTATGAAGATTGCTTTTTTTATTTTGGGTATTTCAACGGTTTACGGTTTCAATAGTAATCATAATTTTTATGCAGGATTTTCGCTTAATCAATGTGCATTAGCTGGAAAACGCAATGATGCAGCAACTGACACAACGCCCTTTAATCAAATTTTGGTTAACAACAAAACAGTACAGAATAATGGAATATATGCAGGAATAATTGCTGGATATTTATTTAAATTTAAAGATTTTGGTATAGGGCCAGAATTTTTTTATAATTATGGAAGGATAGAGAACAAGATTAATAGCACATATCTCGATCCAGCTGGACCGCACGATACCAAATTTCAAGTAAGTTATAAGATTGCCAATCAAAAAGGCTTACATTTGCGCATAGGTTATTTTTTAGATAGCTATTTTCTATATACATTATTTGGAATACATTCCCAAGCAGGATATTTTGAAGCAAAAGGAACCAAATCTGATTTAGGCCTAGCTCCTCAAGTAATAGAAGGCACTTATAAATCCAAGACAAAAAGCATGACTTGTTTTAACTTTGGATTAGGAGCACAAAAGGCAATCGCAGAACACTATGCAATTGGTTTAGAGTGCAGATTTTCTCATTTCCCAAATAAAAATTTCACTTTTGCTTTGAGTGATGCCGAACGCACCACCCTCAACAGCTCATTTAAATATCAGCTGCGCTCGATTAGCTTAAAACTTATGTACGTATTTTAAGAAAGTTTATTCCTGAATTTTGATGTTTTATAATATTTTTTACGATTTTTATCATAAAAATTATTTAAAAAATGTCTTAGTATTGACATTTTTAATTTTTAAGTATATATTCACCCGACAAAGTTAGGGGTTATACATTGATGAATAGGCCATTTGCATTACTATTAGCGGGTCATGCACTTAGCACATGTGCTTTTGCAGAGGAAACACACGCACCTATTACGCAATTTTATGCAGGGGTGTCAGCTGGTTATGACCGAATAATCTCAAAGCGAACAGAGAAACTTGAAACGGGCACAGGCACAAAACTTTCTTTTTCGCATAACAAAACTCAAACTGGTAACGGCTTTAATGGCAAGCTGCTAGGTGGGTTTTTGTGGAATATTGCAGATACTTCATTTGCGATAGGGCCTGAGATTTATGCAGGATATGGCAGTGCAGAAGTAACATTGCAGGGTACTGAACATGACCCCTTGGGCGGCCCAGCTGATAAAAGCTATCAAAGCACATTTAAGCAAAGTTTTTCCATGGGAATTGGCTTACGTGCGGGTTTTTATTTAGCAGAAAATAATGATTTTGTGTATATATTTGGCGGCATTGATCGCAGTAAATTTGAAAATAAATTCACATTATCCAGTACTGATGTAGCTGGGTTTCCTATCCCTACTCTCCTTGCAAAAAATAGCAAATTCTTAAAAAGTTCTGTTGTAGGAGTAGGATATGAACGAAAGATTGGAAGCATTAAGCTTAGTATAGATTTGCGTTATTCTCCCTACTCTGCTTGGAAAAATTATTCACGAATTGCCGCTGTATCTAATGATAAAATGTTATTACAGTTCAAACCTAAAATTATTACAACCTCTCTAACAGTTTGCTATTTATTTTAACGCTTTAGAAATTTTTTAAATACAGGTGCTGAATTGTAATGGCTTATATAAGGTTTTTACGTTTTATTTTTCTTATTAATTTGATTTCCTTAGCTTGGTCAAGTGAAGTATTTGACGTATTAATATTAGATACATCTTCTGCATCTGCAAAAGCCAACTCTGTAAATAGTGCTATGGCAGAATTATACAGACGGCGCACCAAGGGGGACCTTATCGCTGGAAATATTTTATCTACAATGTCCTGCACACAATTTAGAGAAAAAGAAGCAGCAGTAACCGAGTACAATAGAAGATTAATTGAACAAGAAAAAATAAGGAGCGCAACGCAAGGGCTTAATCTTTCTGGAAACATAATTGGAACTCCTTCCAAAGTTTTAGGACAAGTTGTTCGTCGACAGCAAGAGCTAGAAGAACAAAACAGAACATTACAAGAACAACTTGCTGCCAAAGAACGAGAAAAAGAAGAAGCAGCTAATAGAGCCGCAATGTATTCCCCAGAAGCCAAAGCTGCTGGATTGCTTAGACAACAATCCACAAAACTTGAGAGAGAGCTCGACGAGGCAAAAGAGCGCTTAAAAAGTTCTGAACAACGAATCCAAGAACTAGAAGCACGCATGGGACAAGAAGCCATTGGTGCTATTCATGATAATATAGGGTCTGCTGGGGCAATTGCAAACGGTGGCACAATCGGAGGAAAGATTAAATTAGATGCAATAGGTCATTTGAGACAAAGCTACCTAGACATGATTGATGATTTGGGTGGTCAACAAGAAAGTAGCGTTGTTGAAGATAGCGAAATGGTAAGAAAAAAAGTTGAGGAAACAGCAGCAATATTTGCAGGTGCTGATGAAAGCAACATTGAAGAAGTGCGCGCCCAAGCACTTGCTCTTACGCAGTCTACTTTTGATATTGTCTCAAAATATGAGGAGCTTAAAATAGATGTTTTTGAGCGTAAAGTCAGGGATGCAATAACATTAGAAGCCCTTAAAAAAATAGTTATTGATGATATTTTTTATGATGTTTTCTTATCAAAAATGTCAGAATTAGAGCTACGAATTCTTAATTTAGATGTACTACAACAGTCTTTAGATTTAACAAAATTATACCAAGATCAGCTTGAACAACTCATCAAGTTAAACTTGTATTCTCCTTCAAAATTAAGCGCTATCAGGCAGTTTTTAACAACGAATGAAAATATGCTTGGAAGAAAAATTGAAGAAAGAGATGAAGCAATTCGTGATGAATACCAACTTTCTTTACTTGCGGTAAAACAAAAAATGGATGCACTTTATGCTGAATACCAACTACGAGCACTCACGCCGCCAATACCTAAAGAGTACGATCTTGCATATGTCTCTGTACCTTTGCAATTAATGAGGTCTCCTATAGCTTTTTTCTTGCTGGCGAAATCTGATTTTACTGACAAAAAATTTAATGATATTCAGATATTAGATCAATCGCTGATATATCTAACACGTGAACAAACGCGAGCTTTCTTTGTGTATTTGTATGATGTTCACACGAATTTTTCAGCGTACAAAAAGAGATTTGAAGAAGTCACTCTAGCATCACCCCCCCCCTTTGCAACAAAAAGACATCTAAGAACTAATCAAAATTTTTAGGAATCGGCTTAAAACATACTTTTTAGATTATAAAAGTAGAGCGGGAAGTGAAGAAGGAGTAGAAGAACAAAGTGCTGAAAAAACAGCAGCTGAAAAACCTAACTTTAATCCCGCATTTAACGATCGAAAAGCTTTCAGAGAATTTGCGGTATTAATTGATGATCTTATCTCTGGAGCTATTACTACAAAGATTATTAAGAAAGAGATTGAATCGTTACGCATCGAACTTAATCACAAATTAGATAACGTCACTATACAAGGAATAGAGGCTGTCATAAAATCTGAACCAACACACGCTCCTGTAGTTGAAAAGACATTAAGAGTTATTGAAAGATACTCTCAACTTGTAAATCAACAAGGTGGGATAGATGCAATAACTAGCGCCTCTACACCTCAACTTAAAGAATTATTAGGTGAAATGAAAACAGTTAAAAAAGATATGAATGACAGAGCATTTCCATTTAAGAAATTAATCCAAAGTTCCACTGACTTTATAGAAGGTAGTAAAATTTTGGAATCTGTTGTTGTAATCGTTACACCAGCGTCTCTCCCCCCAGTCGCTAACATCATAACGGCGCCTCCTATAAAGAAGCCTGCACCTCCTGTTGGACGTCCCGCGATGTCTCTTGGAGCCCCTCTAAGCGCTGAAAATTTAACAACAGACCTAGATCAGCTGGCGATACAGTTAGAAACTAAAAAAGCATCTCTAGATGGAGCAAAATATGATGATTACAAAACGCGCATTCAAGCAGCACGAGATAATGTAACTGACGATGCTCTACAGCAAGCACAGATGAAGATTAAGAAGCTAAAAACAGAGCTGAAATAAATTCATTACTCACTGGACCCCGTTTTACAAAGGGGAGACTGGTAGGTACTATTTGAACAAAGTAGCTCTCTCTACTCATCATCATCAACACCGCGCATGCGTGAGTCTTCGAGCAGCATTTTCGCTTGCTCGCGAATCTTCGGATTGTCACTTTTCTTCGCACGCTGTGCACGACTATGAGCAAGACGCGTATCACCCATACGCATCGCCGCTTCCGCCTGAGCAAGGTCAGCAAGCCCATGTTGATTAAGTTTACGATACGCCCCTACTTTTAATAGCCACGCAGCAACGTTATCCGGGTCATCTTGAGTAATGCGGTTAAGATGATCAATCGCCTCTTGAGCGTTATCAGATGAAGCCGTATAGAGCGCCTGCGCATACAACAAACGAATAGAAAGTGCATCAGATGCCAGTTGAATAGCTCGCCTGAGGTGCTGAAGTGCTTTGTGCGCATTGCCTGATTCAAGCAAGAATTGTCCGTACATTTCATGCAAGTAAGGATTATCAGGAGATTCACCAATAAGTTCTTCCATTTTGTTAAAAGCGTTGTCGTATTGCCCTTTCCTTGCGTAGACGATGGCACGTGCTATACGCGCTGCCGGTGTCGTTTTTTGATAATAAAAACGCTCTGATTCTGAAGGTTTTAGAAGACTTGCCATGAAAATAGCTTGGATAATTTGAAATTCTTGCTCCCATTCTTCAGGAATTGAGCCTGTATCGGGGTGCGCATCACGATAATGAATAAAAGCTGTAATACGATCTTGATCACTAGGGTGCGTTTGCAGATACGGAATTTCTCCAAACGAGTTCATTTTTTTGAAAAGTTCGAAGGTCTCGATAAAACCTTCTGTACTAAGACCTGCTTGTTGAAGGAGACGAAAACCTGCGGCATCTGCCTCTTTTTCATGCGTTCTTGAAAAGGCTGCAAACGTTCCCATCGCAGCACTTTGACCAAGCAAAGATCCAGCAACAAGGGGCTCAAAATTTCCACTAGCAAGAGCAGCCGCACCGCCAAGTAGAGTTCCAAGAACGGACGCTACGGATAATCCGTGCATTTCATTTTTCATGCGATGCGCATGTCCGCCGGTAATGTGTCCCATTTCATGTGCAAGAACAGCAATAAGCTGTTTTACGTTTTTAAATTTAATAATAAGACCTGTATGAATAAAAATTTTAGATTGATCGGTGGCAAAAGCATTCACGCTTTTATCGACAACAAAATAGATTTTAGGAACTAAAAGAATTTTACTGGATTTGCATAAGCGCGTAAGAATAGCATTTACAAGTTTTTCAGCGCGCGCATCAACAATCACCGTGCCAGGTTTTATATCGGCAAATATATTGATATTAAAAAGTGTAAGGAGAAAAAAAAGACGCAAGAATTTCATTTTAGCTCCTACGCAAAAGAATCTAAAAAATAAGACAATTGACTCTTAGAGCTTGTCTTCCAAGAAAGCACAGCTTTCATAGAATCCAGCTTTATAATATTGATATTATTCGACTGGATCCCGTTTTTCAACGGGACGTCTTTCACTGGATTCCACGCAGATTTTATCTGCTGGGATGACGGCTGTATGAAAGTTACAAATTTCACTTAAGGGTATCTTCGACAAATACTGGATATTGTCTAGGATACGAGTCTTTTTCATCTGGTTCAAGCTTACCTTTTCGCCCGCAAGCTGAAAGGGATAGAAATAGAATAAGGAGAAGAATGGTGGGTGATGAAGGGATTGAACCTCCGACCCTCTCGGTGTAAACGAGACGCTCTACCGCTGAGCTAATCACCCATTTAAAAAAGGCATGGTTCGATGAACCATGCCTAGTCTTAGCAAAAAGCAGATTATTTTTCAACTGCTTCTTTCAATTGCTTTCCAGCGCGGAATTTTGGTAGGCGCTTTGCTGGGATTTTAATCTTCGCGCCAGTGCGAGGATTGCGTCCTTCAGTTGCTTTACGATTTGCAGTTGCAAACGTACCAAAACCGATCAAACGAACATCGTCACCTTTTTTAAGAGACTTTGTAATTGTTTGAAAAGTTGCGTCGATTGCGCGCTCTGCATCAGCTTTAGTTAAACCAGATGCTTTTGCAACGCTGCTTACTAGATCACTTTTATTCACGGAACCCACTCCTACGTTAGATTAAGTTAATTACATAACCATGATAGGGGCGGTTTTATTTGGCGGTCAAGAGGTTTTTTAGGTATTACCTAGAAAAAATAGGTGAACATGACACATTTTTGTCACTTTTATTGTGATTTTGTCCAAAAATATTGTGTTATCAAGACTTTTAATCAAAGTTTATTAAAAGTTTTTCTTTTAAATTAAGAAAAAAATAACCCTTAATTCAACATTCGGCATCGAATAAAGATTTTAAGAAAAAACTAAACAGTTATAAAACTCTATGCTTTTTTCTATGTTTACTATAGAATCCCTGTGACCAATAATTGCGCAATCATATGATCAATAATGGAAGTAAAAAAATATTATATTTCGTTTTTCTTATTCTGATATCTGGAATTTTTAAGGTGCGCGCTGCTGGAAATCCCTTTGATTGGAATGCATATACAGAAGCTGAACCTTGGAAAGCTGTAGGCAGCAAAATACCGTGGCCAAAAGTTGCTTCTCTTGTTGAAAAAGAAAAGAAAGAGACAAAAGTTGTGCCCCATGCTGAAAAAAAATGGACCGTCGTCTCTTCTCGAACAGGAAGAAAACATCGACCCCAAAAAGTAACAAGCAGCAAGATTACTGATATAAGCGAAGAAGAATCAACCTTAACTCTTAGTGCCGCTGTTTTAGCTGGCCCAGCACAAGGTGCTTCTTTTACAGAAGAAGACCATGATAATATGCGCGATGCGGCTATTATTTCAGCCTCAGCCCAGCCTAATGAAGAGGACGATGAAGGTAGGACTGGAGACAAAGATGAAACCGTTTCTCATCATGAAGATAAAAAGGATGTTGAGGAAGCTAATTTGCTAAGTGATCATGTTGATCCAGATGATGAAGCTGAAGATGCTTATGATGCTAAGGAGAGAAGTTCCCTCATAAAAAACCCTCAGAAAAAGAAGAAAAAAACAAAAAAACGCAGCCCTAAAAGGCAAAAGCCTCCGGTTTCAAGTGAACCAGTTCAGCAGCTAGAAGGTGTAAAAAAAGTTCTGCTGCTATAGAACCTATTATTTTAGAGCCGTTAACAATAGCTGTTTCCTCAGCTATCAATGTAGAGTTCTTATTCTCAAGAATTAGTAATTTGGATGCAAAATCAGACAGTGCATCAGGTTATATACCCACTATTCTTTATCAATTAGATACAGGAAAAGATTCTCTGACACGCTTGACTGATATAGATGGCGTGCATCTTTTGAGAATCAAGGGTTCAGATTTCACTTTAGCACCAAGTGATCGCCTTTTTTCTTTGAAAGGTAGAAATGTCGATTTTCTTTTGCGTAATGGCAATACCATTTATGCGTTATTTGAAGAAGGATGGACTGATGAGGAACTACTTATTAAAGAAATTATTGAAGAAATTGTGGAATCTCTTCGAAGGGCCGGTGTCCCACCTTATCGTCAGTTAAAACCTGCTGAAATTAAGCAGTATTTACCAGGTGAGAAAAAAACTCTAACTAATGCATTCTTTTATGTGCAAGCACCAAATGAAGAACATGTTATTGTGCGCGTGAATGAGCGTAAACAATGCCGAGCGATGACGGCGTTATCTACAGCTGCTCAACAAGAAGTATTCGAGGATTTTAAAGATTTTCATGATACCTGCCCTATATTTATGGTGAAAACGCCGACAGATTTTAATTTCATTCAAGCCGAAGGAAATTTTACATAGGGAAGTTAGTATAATTTTTCCTCTATCTTTCTTTTTTCATTACGTCCTAGACTAATAGAGTAAACACTATTTTTTCTCAGGAGTTACTACATGAAATCATCCTTAAGAATGACAACGATTGCTTTGTTACTAGGTGGAGTTTTGCAGTTGCAAAGCTTGGCTGCATCAGGCGTGAGCATAGATACCTTTCAGGAGTTAAGTAACTCGAGTGGACGTTACTCAGGAGAAAGTGGTGCAAAAACTTTTGCTAGTGATGTAGAAAAATTAGCAAATACCGACCACAGTACACTCAGAACAGCATTACAAGAACAAGTTTTACTCTCTCCGTTCGATGCAAGTTTTTTTGCGGCTGCACGCAAAGAAGCAAAGCCTAACACAAAAAATTTATTAGCTTTTTGTGAAGGCATAAAGCTGGGTTATTTCAGGGCTAACAGCGAAATAACGACATTACAAAGCGCATTAGATGAATTGAGACTGACATTAGCAAGTCAACAGCAACGATTTAATGATCCAGAAATTCATGCATTTTTAAATCCAGAGACGCCCGCAGATGTACGTCCTGTGGAAACGCTTCCTGCATTCTTGGCTACTGGCACCTATACTAGTCAATTACCTCTTGCTGAACAAATGTATCTTTTGCAGATACGTAGCCAACTGGCTTCTCGTGAAGGACTTCAGACATCACTAAATGCATTAGATGGCCTTTTAATATCTGTGCGCACTATTGCAAGTAACGACAAAACTCGTGAAAATCTTGTGCGAGCTAGTTTCTTAGTAGATGCTATTCCGCATATCAAAGGAATTGTTCCAGTTATTGGAGAGTATTTGCAGTCGATTTTAGGGAAAATTAAGATGATTGATGATGCAGTTACTGCAAGGAGTAATTTTTGGAGTAGAGCATCTCTAGGAGCATTAGAAGACTTACAGCTTAGAGAACTCCGTGCTAGAGAAAATCTAGCGTATGCTATTTTTGACTCGCTTTTTGGAACAATAATTAAACCATCAACAGTTACAGTACCCTTTGCTTTTAATACTGATCCAAGCGCTATCAATGTTTTAACAAGCAAAGTTTACACAATGCATAAAGGCTTGCCAGCGTCTATTGTATCCCAAAAATTAACAATAAAAAATGATGGTGCAACACCGGGAACAATTGCCACTATTAACGATGCTGCTTTTGCTACGGGTATCGACATGTCTTCAGATTATATGACTGGCGTTCGAACTGAAACCACTACCTTTTTGAGAAAAATGTTAGGAGCAAAGGAATTAGTGAGAATTACTTTTGCATCGTCCGCATTGGCAGAGCTGAGTGAATTGCCAACGGTAGTACCGACACAATCGCCTAAAGTAATAGAAATGGATGATGAGGAAGAAGGTGATGAGCCTTCTGCCACTGGTGGCAATGATTCAAGTCAGCAAACTCTCAAAATTCTTGAAGATACGACAGCATAATTAATAGATAAACTGAGTCCTCTGCATGAGGGCTCAGTATTTTAAAATTATCAATAACGTGAAATAAATATATTTTTTAACGCTGACAGAACGCCCTTCAAAAATTCAGGATAATACCATTAATGCTGCTAGAGAATCACCATGAAACCCTGGGCCAAGGTATTTCTAATTTTTGTACTCTTTTTGCAAACGCCAATAAACTCGACCACTGATCGCTTTTTGGATGTGGATTCATTTTTAGCGATTTGCACAAAACGGCTAAGTAATAGTTCATATACCGAGCAGTACATACAATTAGAAAATTATCTAGCTGATCAAATTGTCACCGTGTACCTTAGAGGCAGCAATAACAAGCCAAAGGAATATAAAATTTATGATCCCAATCATCGGCTGATGCATGGGCAGGTTTTTGAGCCTGAAGATAAAGCAAATGGTGGCACTCGCATTGTCGGGTTTTATTCACTTAATGGCAAAAGAAAACTTTGCTTTAAGAAAGATCCTGAGGATGCTGTTACCGAACTTGCCGTTGGTGATTTTTATAGCGTGCTTTTTCCACGTGACCGAGGAAATTCTCCCCTGCCCGCTTCGGACATTATTTTGATGAATGGACAACTTTTCTCCATTTCACAATTTATGGAAGGAGAAAATTTAGGAACGATCTTAACGGAGACAGAGAAAAACCCGAATCGTTGCAAAAAATATTCTTTTCATTTAGAGAGTTTTCAACGTGGTGCACTTTTTTGTCTTTTAACAAATCCCGAAGATTGCAGGCCAGAAAACTGCTTGGTAGGGAAAATGCCAAACAGCGATATGCATCGCTTTTTATTTATTGATAATGAGCGCAATTTTTGTAAGCAAATTGTTAAAGACAGAGATGGCAATATGCGAACAAGAGTGCATTGTTCGTTGTTTTGTTTCCGGGAATTGCTTAACAAAAAAGTTGATTCTCATTTATTAAGGCGTAACTTAATGAAGGATATTCGTACATGGGAAGAACGATGTGGCGAGTATAGTGAGTATTTATTAGAGCTCTCCAAATTAACACAAGGCAGTCTAAAAACTGAACTAAATGCATTTAGAGACCGCTCACCTATAAAAACGCTCAATAGAAAATTACATAAAATTGAAGCGCTTTTTGATAAGAGAGAAAGCAGATTTGCACAACCCGACGTGTCCCTTATCGATATTTTTAAAGCAACGATGCCAAAACTTGCGCGCATTTATTTAAAGCCGAAAGATATTATTTCAGAAAATTCAGATCCTATATGGCTTTCATTACAGCGAATAAAAAATATTGATGCAGGAAGATCGGGAACCATTACACCACCTAGTTCAAATGTGCCGTTGAAAGAATTTAAAATAGAAAGCCGTGAGCTTGAACGCGCCGAAAACGGTTCGTTTTTTGGAGAGGTAAGTGAGTTAACTGGGGTTGAGAAAACGGTTTTTGTACAAGGATACTACCGAAGTAATGGCACCTACGTGCGCGGGCATTGGCGCGCAGGGAGGAGAGACTAGCTATTTTGAATAACTATTCCAATAGATGGTGACGAATAAAAAGAGCCATACCACATCGACAAAATGCCAATACCAGGCAGCAGCTTCGAAGCCGACGTGGTGATTAGGTTGAAACTCGCGGCGCATGTTACGCAGTAAGCAGACGCATAAAAAGATGGTGCCGATAAAGACGTGCGCTCCGTGAAAGCCAGTTGCCATAAAAAAATTAGATGGATAAATACCATCTTTAAGGCCAAACGCTGCATGAGCGTATTCAACAATTTGCACCATTGAAAAAATAAGACCAAGACCCACCGTGATGATAAGAGCTTGGGTAACTTTGGAAAAATTTCCTTTGAGCATTTCGTGATGCGCCCAGGTAATAGCAGTGCCTGATAATAGAAGAATGAGTGTATTTAAATAAGGTAGTTGCATTGGATCAAAGGGGATAATGCCCTTAGGCGGCCATTGAAAAGCAATGTGTCCAGCAAGATTTAGGCTGGAATGGAAATAGCCCCAAAAAAAGGCGACGAAAAGCATGACTTCGGAGGCGATAAAGAGTGCCATGCCAATTTTTAAGCCCTGTTGGACCGGAGGGGTGTGTACACCTGGTTGATTACTTTCTTTAATGACATCAAGCCACCAGCCCAGTGCGCAAGCTATTAATAAAATGATGCCTATAGCAAAAACCCACCAATCAATATGATGCATAAGTAAAACAGCACCTACCGCTAACACAAAAATGGACAATGATGATATAAGTGGCCAAGGGCTTGGATCCACCAGATGATAGGGATGTTTTTTTGAACTACTCATCTCTTTTTATAATCCACCTACCCTAAATCTTCCAGGGCCTCTTGCAGTATGTTAAAGGTGAGAAGCTCCGGAAGTACTTTGTGACGACCATCTGGGTAAAGTAATACGTATAAAGGCACGCTACCTCTACCATACTTTTCTAAGGCTTTGGTGATGGATGCATCGTAGGTTGTCCAATCAGCCTTAATAAGCTGAACATGCTTGTGTTTAAAGAGCTGATACGCTTTTTCGGTATTTAAGACAAGGCGCTTATTGACCTGACACGTAATACACCACTTTGCGGTGAAATCAATGAGCACCGGAGATTTTTTACGTAATTTTTCAATAGTTGTGGAATCATAATCCATCCATGTATCTTCCGTGGATACCTCGATAGGCCGAGTCACATAAAAGTAGGCGCTTGAAATAAGGCCAAGAGCAAGTCCAGCAACAAAAAGGCGTACGTACTTTGCTCGGTGCAGCCCTCCCCAATGGCCTCCTACCCAACATGCAATGGCTACCACTAAAAGAGTAACAAGCACTTCTAGTAGGGTCGCTATGGGGACTTGATCTGCCAGCACATGGAAAAGCCATAACATTGAAGCTATCATGGCAAAGCCTAAAATGGTTTTAAAGGTGAGCATCCACGCGCCTGGTTTTGGTAAAAATTTGGCTGATTTTGGATTTAAGCAAATCAGAAGATATGGAGCTGCTAAGCCAAGAGCTAAACCTGTAAAGATAAAAAGACTGGCTATGGGATTTTGCGTTAAAGCAAACCCTACCGACACGCCCATGAAAGGTGCAGAACATGGGGTTGCAACGATGCACGCTAGCACGCCATGGAAAAAACTCCCTAAGGGTGTAGAATCATCATTGCTTTTTTTGGAAGAAAATCGGGCAAGAGACGTGCCGACTTCAAACACACCAAAGAGATTCAAAGCAAAGACAAAAAAGATAAAAATAAGAGCTATCACAACGGCTGATGATTGCAGTTGAAATCCCCATCCCACTTGGCTTCCTGCTGCTCTAAAAGCTTGCAAAATGCCTGCTAATATCCAAAAACTTACAAGCGTTCCCATGGTAAAAAATATACCATTAGCGCGCAATTTTTTAGGTTGGTGATGCTGCGTGAGACTAATGATTTTTAATGATAAAATCGGCAACACGCAAGGCATTAGGTTGAGAATGAGGCCTCCAATAAAGGCAAATAAAAACATGATGCCCATTTGAGGTGGAAATAACTCTATGCTTTCTTGAGGCCTGGGAATATTATTCCATTCTGCAACGTTAGCAAGTTTAAGATTTTGCTGCGTTTTCTCAGGTGTGCAAAGTTTATCGCAAACAACGTAGTTAATATTTGATTTCACAAATTGTAGTTGCATTGTATCGTTGACGTTGAAACTTCCGTGTACGTAAATTTTCCCTTCGTAGGCTTCAAACGCATATCCATTTAATTTCAAACTTTTCATAGGTGGCCATGTTATGTGATCGAGTGTCACATCATGAGGTAATTGCCATTCAACGATCGTTGGAGAATCTTTATCATTAGGGCTATAAATATGTGCATGTTTGGGCATGGTAAAAACAAGTACAAATGGAACTTTGCCCTTAGCACAATGCTCGGGGGCTAAAAGCTCTACTTTAACAGTGTTGGCGATAATCACCGCGCATGTTGCTATCCATAAAAAGAGAAGACGAGGTTTCATGATCTAGTGTTTTATTGAAGAATAATTAATTCTACACACGAGAACGACTTAGTCACAAGTAGTTATATGTCTGGGGTTGTGAACTTATTATACAGTAAATACAATAACAAAAAAATTTATTGCAGAATTTGATTTCATGGTAGCTATAGTATGGTTTAGAAATGATCTTAGGTTGACGGATCATCTAGCATTGGATGCCGCTTTGAAAACCGGCAATCCTATTTTACCTATTTTTATCTATGACAGCATTCACTCACGTTCATTTGGAGAAGCTTCGAAATGGTGGCTGCATCATAGCTTATCATCTTTAAAAAGGACACTTAATCTTCTTAAGGCAGATTTGATTTTTCAGCAAGGAAATGCATTTGAAATACTAAAAAATATTGCTGAACAGATTCCCCTTTCGCACATTTTTTGGAACAGACGTTACGATGCGGAAGGAATGCAGCAAGACATACAGGTAAAGAGTTATTTTAAAGAAACAAACATTATCTGCCATTCTTTTAATGGCTCTTTATTATTCGAACCTCACACCATTAAAAATAAAGAAGGTAAGCCTTTTAAGGTTTTTTCGGCTTTTTGGAAACATTGTCTAAGTCAACATTCTGTACAGGAGCCAATCCCTGCGCCCACACATTTAAGCTTTGATAAAAAATTTAATGAGATTTCACACACGTTAGATTCTTTAGAACTTTTACCGAAGCTTGGCTGGATAAAGGGATTGGAAGAATCGTGGAGTCCAGGAGAAGAGAATGCGCAAAAAAACTTCGACTTTTTTTTAAAAAATTCTCTTAAGAATTATAAAAAAAATCGTGATTACCCAACCCTAAAAACTTCGCGATTATCCCCTTACATTCGCAGGGGAGAAATAAGTGTACGGCAATTATGGAGAGCTATCCATCAGCATGCTATTTTTTCGAAAGAAGTAGACAGTGAATGTTTCTTAAGTGAACTTGGATGGCGTGAATTTTCGTATCATACCCTTTTTCATCATCCTGATTTAGAAGAAATCCCCTTAAAAAAAGATTTCGAAGCATTTCCGTGGGAGAAAAACCCGAACCATTTTGATGCTTGGACAAAAGGCTTAACAGGATATCCTATTGTTGATGCAGGCATGCGAGAATTATGGAGAACCGGTTATATGCATAATCGTGTACGCATGATTACAGCTTCTTTTTTGGTTAAACACTTGCTACAACCATGGCAAAACGGAGAGAAATGGTTTTGGGATACATTGGTGGATGCTGATGTTGCAAGTAATCCTTTCAACTGGCAATGGGTGGCAGGTTGTGGTGCAGATGCAGCACCGTATTTTCGCATTTTCAACCCCATTTTACAGGGAGAAAAATTTGATCCTCAAGGTGAGTATATAAGGAGCTGGGTTCCTGAATTAAGGGACGTTCCAGATGATTTTATCCATACACCTTGGCTTTATGAAAATAGACCAAGTGATTATCCAGAACCCTTGGTGCATCATTCGAAAGCTAGAGAGAAAGCGCTGAAAGCATTTAAAGCGATGTAATTTTATAAGTTCAAAAAGTTGGCTATTTTTTTGTTTCTTTAATTTGAAATTTTATTATATAGTGCTTTTGTCATCTCATTTTTTACAAATATCATGGAAAAAAAGACCAGTTTAAATGTTGGACTAATTATCATTGCCTTCATCCTTGCTATAGGATTTTCGATGAGCGGCTATTTCATTGGTAAATCCATTGAGCGCTTTAAATTAATGGATCGATCGGTTGCGGTAAAAGGATTAGCAGAACGAGTTGTAAAAGCAGATACGGCCGTGCTTAACCTGTACTTCACCGAAGTAGGAAATGATTTAGATGCACTAAGTATAAAAATGCAAAAAGATAAGGATATTATTTTGAATTTCTTACAGAAAAGAGGAGTCGATAGTAAAGAAATTCAAGTGCAAGCCTTAAAAATTAACGACAAAAGCGCTCGTGACTATGGTGACTCAGATAAAAAACCTCAGGACCGTTATATCTTAAGAAATACTATTACCGTTACTTCGGCCAATGTTGATTTGATTAGTAAGATTCCTGAAGATATTGGGGATTTGCTTCACCAAAATATTGCCGTTTCAACAAAAGCTGCTTATCAATTTACAAAATTTACAGATATAAAAACAGAGATGCTTGCGGAAGCAACGCAAAATGCACGAAAAGCTGCCGATCAATTTGCCAAGGATTCGGCTGCAAAAGTAGGCGCTATTAAATCAGCCAATCAAGGAATTTTCACTATTACTGCAAAAAATTTTGGGAGTGAAGAACGCGATTATAATGAAGCTGAAAGTATTGAGAAAAAAATCCGCGTAGTGAGCACGGTAACGTTTTCGTTGGAGAATGCTTAAGGAACAGTTTATCTCATCGTGAAGCCTGTAGGGCATTGCAGAAATCGGAGAGCAAAATCAGATTTAGATAATATTTAACTAGATTCTTACGCTTCTTCGAAGGCTCAGAATGACACGTTTTTCAAGAAGCACCGAAAATGGGCTTTTACGCAACGAGGCGATATTCACTTTTTTGTGCAGCTGGTTCTTCTTTAAAAAGCGAAAATAGAGATGTGCCACCTAACAACACAATGCTACCAATGTAAGCCATTACACCCACTGAGCTACCATGCATCAGCTGGGTGAGAGTATTGGTAATTAACGGTGTGAGACCTGCAAAAATACTGAGTCCTGCTGAAAATGCAAATCCTGATAAGCGTCCTCTAATCAACACAGGTACGTTGAAAGAATTTAGAGGATGAACTACCGCATATGCCATTGCAGCTGGGAAAACCATTACGACTTGAAACAAAATAAAACTATGCTCATCAAGCAAAGAAAAGGCTGGGAATAAGAAGACCAATGACATAATACATGCCGTAGACATGATTTTTTTAATACCGACTTTGTCACTTAACCACCCAAACACTGCTGTAAAAAAGTTATGCAATATGACGGCAAGCACTGTCATTTTAACTGCCTCATACATTGGCATACCTAAAACCTTATTCATATAAAAGGATGTGTAATTTAGTGGAATCCAAATTAATACGCCGGTTACAGATCCCACGCAAAAGGCTCGATAGGCATAGCGTAAGTGATTTTTGCTAAGAAGACGTAGATTTTCTCCCGATGTCATTTTCGCTTCGTTTTCAAAAATTGGGCTTTCACGTACGAAGCTTCGCAAATAAAATGTTATAACACCCAGCAATGCTGCAAAAATAAATGGAACTCTCCAGGACCAATCTGGCATGCCGGGACGAGTTGCAATGGCAACACAGGCAATAGCTAGGAGACTTCCCATACCAGCCGCAGAATTATATAAACCAGCTACTGTACCCGCTCGTTTCCAGCCATAATTTTCGATTAATAAAATGCCGCCATTGGTGAATTCCCCCCCCATGCACATACCTTGAGCAATACGACAAATAATCAATGCAATCGGAGCCATCATGCCAATTTGCTGATAGGTTGGCGACAAGCCAATGCATAATGTAGGAATAGCCATGCCTAAAACAGAAAGCATTAAACTTTTACGACGTCCTTTAAAATCAGCCATGCGACCAAAAATGTAGCCTCCTAAAGGGCGAGCTAAAAATCCAATCGCAAAGAATAAGCCCCCGATAATCGCATCGTGAACAGGGCTAATTGGTGGGTAAAACTTAGGCGCAAGAAGAAAACTGAAATGAGCAAAAATAAAGAAGTCAAAATATTCAAGAAGATTACCGCACATCAAGGCAGCAAGAAGATATTTTGGAGGTTTTTGAAGAGATGACATAGGAACGGACCTAACAGACGCAAGCTATACGTTTATAGTATGCAACGCATGCAAAAAATGCGCAAGCAATTTTCAATCAATGCGCTATTCTATATATAATTAAGAGAAAATTAATTTTATTGAATTATAAATACTAATTACAGATGCAAATGATATTATTATTCGTGATTTTAACAATTTTATTTCTTTTTTTCGCAACTTGCTCTTCATCGTTGAGCGCCACTGACTGTGAGAGTGATGATGATTCTCAATTGGAATCAGCAGAAGGTGATTTCAATGAACTCCCCTCAACTTCTCGTTTCACTGCTATTCAAGATAGCTTAGATATTTTTATGGATTTGCCAGGAAATTCAGGAATAAATGCACGTTCATCTGAAAGCTTTCCTCAGCATGGCTTAAGACTTGTAAATATAGAGGAAGATGATTTATCTCATACATCATCAGAACCCACGCCACCTTTTCCCACAACTTATTGTGATCGCTTAACGGATAGCTTAGATGCATTTCTTGCCTCACCGCAAATAAATCAATCTAATAGAGAAGAAAGAGTGCCAATGCTTGCTTTTTCTTCTTTATCAACCGCTTGGTCAGAAAATATAGAAAATGATCTAACACCACGACGATATCCTTATGGAAGGGCGACTTGGATCGGTGTTTTGAATGGAATTCTTGCAAGTAGCACACTTTCACCAGCAGCTTCTGATATTGAAGAAATATCCACTCAAGCTGTAGGCATACCTTCACCTTTTTCTAGTGAGCAGGAAGAAGAAGGCGCTGGACCAGCTACCGTTTCTTTTAATGTAGGAAGCCTTGCTGAAGAAGACCTAGATATATTTGAACCTAGACCTACTAGAAATCACTCTCGTCGGAATGCATTTGATGGTTCTGACCCTCTCTTTAGGTTTCCTGGAAGTTGCGAAGATCCTGATGCTGAAAAAGTCAAAAAAAGAAAAGAAAAACGAAACCGATCCATCAAAGATAGTATTTTAGATGCTATTGAAGAAAGAGATGTCCCTCTTGCAGCAGCACCTCTTGAGCCCATAGCTAAAACAGATTTACCTGTTTGGTTAAAGACGCAACTTTATTTACAAAATCGTGCTTTAGCTTTTCAGGAACAACAATCTAAAACTCTGGTAAACTTAAAAGAAGAGCTGGATTTATGGTCGATTCTTATTCAACGCGGAATTTGTAAAAGAGATGAGCATGTAAAACCGCTTGAATGGGTCAAGGAGCAAACCCTAGTTAACGGAAGCGGTTTAGAAGGTGTGATCGGACAATTTAATGCGCAATTGTTCGAGTATGAAACATATCTGGGACCATTTCGGAATTTCTTGGTCAACGATGCGGATTATGGGAATTTTATGGCTTTTTATTTAACTCTTCCTAACGGTCAGGATCAAGAATCAAGAGATGCAAAATTACTAAAATGGTTTGAAAAAATACAAAAGATATTAATGAAAATGCCAGCATCGCAAAGAATCGCTAGTAATGCCTCAAACGAAACTTTGAAGCAGTCATTACATCGCAAGTGGATAAGTGCCGTTCATAGTAGGTGGACAATAATCGGATTACCATTTGAAGAAAAGTTACAACTAAAATCTTATGTTCATAAAGCCGTTGCACAAGCGATACATCTAGAGATACAGCGATATAAATTCATTCAGCTGCAAACAAGACTCGAAGAATTTTATAAAGAACAGCTAGCTGCCCTCCCTCCGATTACGGCAGAAGGTATTGCTGACTTTGCCGTGCAACCTATTAATTCAGTCGACACCCTCCTTGCAAAATTTATGGAAGGTAGGCATGAAAAAAATGAAGGCGTAGTTGACGAAAATCCGATCAGTACCGAAGAGATTGAAGCAATGATTTCTTTTATTCAGACACATCAAGAACATACTCTAAACTACATAAACAGCTTTCTTTAACTTCGGCATTTACTACCTACCATAAGTTCTAGGTATATTAGTGCGAAGATTTTTTACAAAATGGTAGATAGATCTGTGTGTAAAAAATTGCTTTTCTTTGGATGAAATTTTGTAAAAAACTACCTGCTTTTGCCTTGCTTGAAATGGCGATTGCTTTAAGTGTGCTTGGCATACTTGGATATATGACGTTACCGTTACTTAGTAAAATTCAGCAATGGCAAAAAGTGAAAACAACGCACGCGCATCAAGAAAAAATTATGGAAGCACTGGCTGGGTATGTGCTAGCGAATAAGCATCTTCCCTGCCCTGCTTTAACGACGAATGGTCAAGCACAGGCTGTATGCACTAATGAAACCAAGGCTGGGTTTGTTCCTTATCAAACATTGGGTATTGAAGCAAAAACGGCCAAAGATGGGTATCATCATTGGATGACCTATGTAGTGCAACCAAGGCTTACGCATGAAAAAATTCGGTGGATACAGCCGATGTCGGATTTACGCGTTGATCCCAAAACAATTTTTTGTAAAGTGTCGCCTGACGAAACATTGAAGGTGCTTAATGAACAGCATCAGACTTGTGTAGAAACTCCTGATTTTGTGGCGGTGGTGTTGATTTCCCATGGTACTAGCGGCGGATATATGCTGGAGAACGGAATTGTTCAGCCTGCAGTAAGCTTAGACTCAGACAAGGTAATGAATACTATGCGAGGAGATCACTACATAACAAAAGCGCCACAGTATCGCGACGCTTCTATTTTTGATGATACAGTGCTGTTTGTAAGCCGCAATAACCTAATGGCGCAGTGGGCTAAAGTACCATGTCAGCATTAGAGGTTCCGCTCCTGTTTTGCCAAATATTCTAAGCACCTTTTCTCTGTTTCTTGTAAATCTAATATTTCTTTTAAGTCTGATGAACCTTCTTCTCCAAATAAGTCATTTAATAACTGATGACCTGCATAATATGGAAAATTTTCTCCTAAATTCAAGAGATCTTTTGCATATTGAACAGCATTTCCAGACATGTTTTTACGATTAAGGCTATCTGTGGGAAAGCAATACCCAAACTTAGCCTCTGTATCGTGATAATCTATGCGCATACCAATCGTTCTTTTCCAAACTGGATCTAGCTGATCTTGACTAGTAACCAGAGGCACGTATGCATGACCTTCTTCATCTTCATGAAGCTCTACGAAAAGAAGAGCTTTTTGCTGAGTCTTTGACAAAACTCGCGGCCAAGAAGCAATTACTTCAAGAGTACCATCATGCTGAATACTTTCTGAACCAATACAAAGAGTTTTTGAGATAGTTGCCGGCCATTGAGCAACCCACATCCCTCCTGCGCTGGTACTATAGTTATGCAATCTACTTTGAATTTTAATTTTTATATCTTCAATACTATTTGTATTAGTTGGTATTTCTATGTACTTACCTGGCAATAGTAATCTTTCTGAAAATAATTTTTTTGTACTATCTTTAAGCGTTACTTCTACTAATATTTTAAGATCATGAAGTGCAGACAAGCCTTGCTCCCAGAATCCATTTTCTGACTCATAAGGAATTCGAAACAATCCGCTTCCGGGACATTTTCCTCTGGTAAGCTTATTAACGCCTTCTTGATCCTCTAAAAATTTACCACCTATAACGGGGCCAATATCATGATTCCAGACTCTTAGGACGACTCCTTGTTGAGCATTACTTTCGTCTGTTTCAGACGCAGATAGAACAGAAAATAATCCAAGCGCTGCCAAAATTAACGTAAATACCTTAAAATTTCTCATAAAAATACCTTTTTCACTACTAATAGATTAGTGATAGCGGTTTCGAGAAATGCAGGCAAGAGAGAATGTTCTTAGCATAACTATTAATAATTGACCGTTGAGTGAAAATGATAATTAAAGCGCAGCACTAGCTGACTCAGCTGCTTTTGGATCCCCATCACCTAATCTACCCTCAATAAATGCAAAAAGCTTTTCGACTGATTCACTAAGAGAAACTTCACGCAACACTTCTCCCCATTGGTTAGGAACACTCAGCAGAGGTTGTGAAAGAAAAGCTCCAGAAAGCTGTTCTGGAAGTTGCATTTTACTCAATGCAAAGGCTCCTATCTTGCGAATACCCCTTAGTTCAACAATAGCCTCTCCATATTCCAGATCAATTTGAGTATCGTCTTTGTAGGCACCCATCGAATCAGATTGTAAAAAGTACGGTGGTGATAATACATCGACATCGGTTTTTCTTTGGCGAATACAAGGCGGATTTTCTTCACCTCTTGGCTCAAAATCATAGCGAATTGTAGGACTATCAATACTTTTTAGAAATTCCTGATAATAATTTTTAAAAATATCAACAATGGTCACACTTGCTACCTTACCATCTTCGGTAAGGATGGGAACTTGGTCTGCATCCAAGGCATAAATCATTGGTGTGGTGATGTCTCCTATTTTTAGGAACTCATCAAGTTGTTTGGGAGTTCCCTTAAAAAATTTTCTTAGATAGGTAAAGTCACATCTTTCTCCTGAAACAAAATAGTGAGCACCATAAAGTATTGTTTGAAATCTCTTTCTCATTTCATAAGCTTGACCCTTTGCATCGACAAAAACATGAGGAACACCACTATCGACATATTCCTTATAAAGACTCTCATACGAGCTTTTGCCATAAAGCCCTCTAATATTTTTCCACATTGATGAAAACGGACGACGCGACATAAAACTTATACATCTTTTTGCATTGATTTGCTCTCCTGGAACTAAGGGAAGAGAAAAATGGGTTAAAGAAAAACATGTATAAAGCTGCAGAAATAAAAGACTATCGATTGGTTGCATACACTTTGGCACACTAATTTGAGAAAAAATTGACTGCCTCTTGAAAGCTCTCAATACGTACAATATGAGAGAAAGAGTCGCCTTATTTTCTTGTAGGTTACAAAGAACATCGTCCGTTGAAGTTCTGGGATAAGTGTAAAACGCTTCGAATTCATGTAAGTGCTTATCTGCATACAAAGATAATACCAATGGTATAGTGGAGTGTAGATGATGTTGAATCGTCATTTGAGGCTGAAAGCACGGAACCCAATCAGAGGGTATTAATAGCGGCATTGTTAAGAGATCTTCATCATCAATTTGAATCTCTAATCCGCTTTTTTCCATGATACGTTGAAGCCTAATAAACGAATCATCTTCAAAACCAAGTACCCAATCCTTAAATGTAATGTTTCCTCTTTGAATACATTTTTCCTTGAGGGTTCCCAGTGATTGCTCGATGGATCGCATACATTCTATTAACAGCGTTTTTTCTGAATTTGCAAAAGGAACTGTTCGTATTTCAAGATCAGGATAATCGACAGTGGCATCCCAAAGTTTTCTATCCTTTTTAAATACTGAGAAAATTGGTTGAGATTTGACATCTCTTTTGCAACCAGCACATATATTGCCACCCATTTGAAATTCAAACCCAATTTTAAATACTTTCGGAGGCAAAGATGCTTCTGCGTCTTGTGTCAGAGCTTGAGAACTATAAAGGCTAATTGAGGCAACAAGAGTACCTATCAAAAAATAGAAAATAAACATTGTATTTAATTTCGGAGGTGAAGAATCCAGAACTCTTTTATCATTTTTCATAAGTTATTTACAACACGAATGTAATAAAAAACCAAATAATAAATTATTTAATACATCTTTTGTAATACATTTTCTTGACTTTTTTGAAATAGTGCTTACATTAGGGGTGGACTATGCATAATATTTACCTTAATGACATTTGAAGAAACGGGCCTCGACGAGGCTTTAGTAAAGCGCTTAATAGAAATTGGCTTTACAACTCCCACCCCCATTCAAAGCAAAGCTATCCCTATCGCTCTTAGAGGGCAAGATATCATTGGCCTTGCGCAAACAGGCACTGGTAAAACTGGGGCGTTTCTTCTTCCTATCCTAAGTATTCAAGCGGGTAAAACTCAAAAATTTAGAAATCCAACTGTATTAGTACTGGTTCCGACACGAGAATTAGGTGTTCAAGTACAGGAAAGCTTAAAGCGCTTTGACCCTGAGGAAAATTTAAAATCAGTGCTACTTATTGGTGGTGATTCTGTCAGCATGCAAGAACGTGCATTGAAAAAGCCTCATCACATTATTATTGCAACACCGGGTCGTTTGATTGATCTTATTGATCGCGGCAAGTTGTTGATGAATGGTGTACAGCACGTAGTCATTGATGAAGCTGATCGTATGCTGGACATGGGTTTTATTCCCGATGTCGACAAAATTTTAAAGGTTTTACCAAAGACACGCCAAACACTTTTGTTTAGTGCGACGATGGCGCCTGATATTCGAGTGCTTGTTGAGCACTACATGATGCTACCTAAAACAGTTGAAGTTAAAGGCGAAAAAAGTAAAGCATCTATTGATCAAACAGCGATTCATGTCGGTGAGATGAATAAGCGAAAGGCACTTCGTAAAATTTTACGCGCGCACCCAAATTTAAATGTGGTGGTGTTTTGCAATCGCAAAAAGGACATTGATGAGCTAAAAAGATCGTTAGATCGTCATAAATTTTTAGCAGGCGCTATTCATGGCGACATGACCCAGGCTGTGCGTAACAAGACCTTGCAATCGTTTAAAGATGGCCAAATCAATATTTTAATCGCCAGCGATGTGCTGGCACGCGGTATTGATATTGAAGGACTGGGAATGGTGGTGAATTTCAATGTACCATTGCAAGTTGAAGATTACATTCACCGCATTGGGCGAACCGGTCGCGCGGACATGAAGGGGCTTGCGTTTACACTTGTAAATGCGAAAGAAAAAATTCTATTGCAGAATGTTGAAAAGCATTTAAAAACAACGCTTGCTTGTGAGAATTTTGAAGATAAAGCGCCCGTTCGTGAGCAGATTCGTGAACAGACTCAGGCCTCTGATAACTCTATCAAAAAACCAAAATATGAACGCATAAAGATTTTGTCGGAGCCAAAATCATCTGAGCCTATTATTGGTTTTGGTGCGATTATTCCTGGCTTCATGACGCAACATTCGATTCCTAAATTAAGTAAAAATTAATCACTTTTTCGTACAATCAATTAGAAGTAATTTTAACTGATTTTATAAAAGGTGGTTTATATGTTGAATAAAGTAATTTTGTGTGCTTTTGCTCTTGCATTTACTGCAGACTCTACATGGGCAGCAGCCCCTGCTGCGCACGAAGCTGTAGAAGCATGCAAGGCAAAATGTCCTAAAGGGAAACCAGGGCGCGCCTGTAAGAAAGCTTGTAAAAAAGCAGCAAAACAAGCAGCAATGCACGCAGCACATTAAAAAAAGTACATATAAACGCTGAAAGCACAAGCTTTTGGCGTTTTATTTTTTCAAAATTAACGAATAATTAGACATTTTTTAATACAATATTATAATTACTGATAATTTTTCGTAATTTAATGATTAGAATCGTCTTTCTCCTTTTATTGGTCCTAGCGCTTAAAACGCATGGTGCAACTGTTCATTCAAGTGGATTTCAAACACCTAAAAAATCTCATCATTTGCATTATGAAGAATCAAAAGTTTCCCCTTCTTCTAGTGAAGATGAAATCGATACCGCTATGAAGCAAAAAAGTGGAAAAGTTTCTCCTGCGTCAAGCACAGATAGTAATGATACTGGCACTAGCACACAACCACTTACTATCTCTAGCGAAAGTTTTTCTCCTGCAGAGACCGTCGTGCCCGCAAAAAACCCAAAGAAAAGTTGGCATTCATGGATTACAGGATCATCTCAAAAGAAGAAGAAAGAGCGTAAAGTTGTTCCTGTTATTAGAATTCCAAATGCGCGAGCAATTGTAGAGAATCTTCACGACGAGATTTATAAATTAATTAGTGAGGTCGATATACCCAATCCAGAAATAAGAGGAGGAGGATTACCTTTTCTAGGGAATAGGGGAAGAAAATCAGTGCTATTAATGAAAGCAGATCTGGAAAATGTAAAGGAACGTCTTGTTGGACGTATTGATGGATGCATCCGGAATGCTATCGAGCTTTTCGCGAGCCAGCCCAAAGGAATCGAAGAGATAACAAATCGCTGCATTGTTTCAGGATTTAATCAAGAAAGTGCACATCTTCAGCAGATAAAATATGATATGTTGGCACTTCAAGAAAGTGATCGTCGTGCAAGAGCAAACCGAAGAACTCATCCGAATCCTAGTGAGTATTAGGAATCTTTTAAAATTTCTATGGGCTATTTTATTTTTTGACAAAAAACGTATTTTTCGTATCATGAGAGTATAGCATTGAAAATTCTGCCTGGGTTTTTGTGGTCAGAATTTATAAGTATTTCGCTTTAATGAGATTGCCTCGTCACTACCCTTCTCGCAAAAACACCTAAGTACTGAAAATTTACGAATTCTTTTTCTATTTCCTGGTTCTCGATCCCGTCCCCGTTTCACCAGAGGAAGGTTTTCAACGGGACGACGCCCTCGTCGGGACTTCGCTACCTCTTCGTTTTATTTTCACTTTTTACGCTTAAAAATTTCGACATGTTGAGAGGAATTTCCTCTGAGCACAAAGAGAGAACTCGCAATGTTCTCTCTTTTTTATTTTAACCAAAACTTACAGGAGAAATCTAAAATGAAAAGAACAATACACAAACATCTTATAATAACCGCTTTGCTTTCTATGACATTGTTTCAATCAATAAGTGCCTCTCATAAAGATTATAACGAAGAAAACAGCAGAAGAACTTTTTGTCAATTAACAAAAGAGCTTGAGAAAAAAATGAAAGATCGTTCCGATAACACTCAAAAAATCCAAGAAGAATTAGAGCATGCAGCCATCAATTTTTTTATCAACATGCCACGCAAGAATAGACTTATCGATGAACAATCTTCAGCAACACCTGCTTTACTCCAAAGATTATATACTTTACTGCAGCAAAGATTAAACCTTTGATACCCTTAACCAAGAAAGCAACAATATTTAAATATAGAGCAACGCCTTCTAGGAGTGATGTATTGCAAGACTACTTCATGAATATTAAATAACATGTTGAGAATTCTAGGATGTGACGTGCTTATTGCTGATACAGCTGTATCAGTGATGGTTGTATCAGCACCCATAACGTGTAAAAGCTTAGGTAGAAAATTCGTTGCAATGAGATTAACAAACTCACGGCATGAGCTTTCGCTAGCAAAAATTGTCTCTATTGTAGCTCCTGTTACTTGAATATAAGGATGCATTTTTAAAAACGCCTGATAAACGGCCTCATCATTTACTGTTGTTGTGGTATTAAGGAATACACTAGCCTGTCTAAAAATCTCTGGAGATTGTCTTGATTCAGCAGCTAAGCCTTCACAAGTTAAATACGTGATATAAGGAATATTAAAATACCCTTTGAACGTTGCAGAGAAACAGTCTCCACAAAGAATACCCTCCGTTTTTTTCATATTAAAAAAATCAAGTTTACTTGGTAAAAAAGGCACATGTTGGAGTAAGGGAGAATCGGCCGGTATATTTTCCAAACCTATAGTAATCGCACAACCACCAGACAAAGAATACCTTGTTTGCTCATCTCTAAAAAGAGTCAGAACACTGCGATAACTGTCAAATAACATTGAAGGTACCTTTGAGCGCGCTATCATTACTGATGCAACAGTATCAATAGCAGAAGTATCAGCACCCATAACGTGTAAAAGCTTAGGTAGAAAATTCGTTGCAACGAGATTAACAAACTCACGGCATGAATTTCTGGTGGAAAAAATTGTCTCAGGTGTAATTTTTGTTACTTGAATATACGGGTACATTTTCAAAAAGGCTTGATAAACTGCCTGATCATTTACTGTCGTTTCTGTATTAAGATACGCGCTTACTTGTCCGAAAACCGCTGGTGATTGTCTTGATTCAGCAGCCAGATCTTCACATGTTAAATACATAATGTAAGGAACATTGAAGTACTCTTTGCAATATGCAGATAAAAAATCATTCGTAATTATTCCTATTCGTCTTTTTGAATCAGCAAAATCAAGTTTGCTTGGTAAAAATGGAACGCGTTGAAATGAAGGCGCATCCACTGATATGCTTTCCAAGTCTATCGTAATTGTGAGAGTAGTTGCCCAGAGTAGGCCAACTTTTAATACAAAAATTACTAGTAAAAAAATTCTCATAAAATCTGCTTCAGAAATGAGTGAATATGCCCAGAGTAAAAAATTACATGAAAGTGATATACCTATAAAAAACTGTAGATAGAAAAAGAAACAAGATAATTTTTATGGGCTATTTTAATTTTTGACAAAAAATGCATTTTTCGTATTATGGAAATGTAGCATTGCGGATTTTGTCTGGATTTTAGAGGGCAGAAATTAAAATTTAGAAGCGCGCTTTGCGCAAATTTATAGAACTAGATCCTGCTCCCAGTTTTCACTGGGACAACACGTTTTTAACGGGACGATCTTTAATAACACTATCGTTTTAACACAGCACTAAAAGCAAAAGCTTTTGGTGCTTTTTCATTTTTCAATCACCAACAAACAAAGGAATTTTTATGATGAAATTTTTCAAAAACTATCAGCAAAAGCGTACTTTAAATACAACAAATGTCTTGGCGATGCGGCCTCTTGGCAAACCTGTTTTTACACCTCGTTGCTATGAGCAACTTGCGGATGAAGGATACCAACGTAATGTCATTGTGTTTCGTTGTATCAATTTAATTGCGAGGGGTCTTGGTTCCGTGCCGTGGCTTTTATATAGAAAACGTTCAAGTTGTGAAGAAGAAATTGAACAGCATCCCTTATTAAATTTACTAAATTGCCCAAGTCCTAATCAGGCAGGGTCAGCTTTTATGGAAAGTGTCGTTGGGCATTTATTGCTTTCTGGCAATGCATATATTGAAGCGGTGATGAATGCGCGCCAACAGGTACAGGAATTGTATGCGCTTCGTCCTGATCGAATGCGGGTGATTGCTGGTACATCTGGTATTTCAGGGTATGAATACACGGTTGGTAATCATCGAAAACACTATGATGTAGATGCTGCCACAGGTAAAAGTTTGATTTTACACATTAAACTTTTTCATCCTTTACATGATTGGTATGGGTTAAGTCCTATTGAGGCAGCGGCGTGTAGTATTGATCAGCATAATGCTGTTTCAAATCATAATTTGGCACTTTTGCAAAACGGTGGAAGACCTTCTGGTGCATTCATTATAAAGCCAAATAATCACAGCATGCCGCTTAGTGAACAACAGCGGCATCAATTGCGCGAAGATATTTCACACCTGTATGAAGGCGGAAAAAACGCGGGGCGTATCATGATTATGGAGGGAGATTTTGCGTGGCAAGATATGGGTCTGAGTCCAAAAGATTTAGATTTCATTGCTGGAAAATGCGTTTCGGCACGAGAAATTTGTCAAGCATTTGGCGTGCCACCTATGTTGGCTGGTATTCCTGGTGATGCAACGTTTGCCAATTATAAAGAAGCACGTTTTCATTTGTGGGAAGATACGATTTTGCCTCTGCTTGACCATTTAGTAGCAGAGATGAATTTGTGGTTAGCTCCCTTTTTTGGTGATGATCTACGACTTGGCTATGACCACGATAGCATCGCTGCTCTTTCGCCAAAACGTGAAGCAACCTGGGCAAAGATTAGTACTGCAAATTTTTTAACAATCAACGAGAAACGTCATGCGGTGGGGTATTCACCCATTGAAAATGGCGATCAATTAGAAAGGAATCATCATGAACAAACAACAGCAGATTAGTTCTTTCTGTGTAAAAAGCATTGAGGAGGATAGGATATTTACAGGCTATGCATCGGTTTTTGATTGCGTAGATTTTCAAAATGATCAAGTTCTACCAGGAGCATTTTCTAAGAGTTTGAGTGCATGGCAAGAAAAAGGCATGTGGCCAAAAATGTTATGGCAACATAATCATCATCACCCCATTGGAGAGTGGCTTGATATGCGAGAGGATGCAAAAGGGTTATGGGTAAAAGGGCATTTATTGCTTGATGTGCGCAAAGGACGTGAGGCGTATGCACTTTTGAAACGCAACGTCGTGAATGGATTATCGATTGGATTCTCTTTAGAAAAAGCAGCATTTTCCCCAAAAGGTCATCAACTTTTACAAGAAGTGCATTTGCACGAAATATCACTGGTGACATTTGCAGCGAATCCAAAGGCCCAAGTTGAATGGGTAAAAAGTATTGATATGACAACGGAATATCGCCTGGCACATGTGGCAGGTATGTTGGTTAGAAAGATTACTAAAGATCAAAATTTTGAGATGCGAATTTAAGAAGGAAAACTAAGACATGAGACCGCAGTTAGTAGCTGCGGTTTTTTTATACCAATTATATGGAGGACATTATGAGGAAGTATCAGAAAGTGATTTGTATGCTTGTGATGATTTCGCTGATTTTATCAGGCTCCCGTCCTGCTCCGGAAGAGTTAAACTTTATTGATTGCAATGTAATAGTATTGATTACCAAACATTTAACATTTTCTTATAAAAATGCGTTGTGTAATATACTATTATTAGTAACACTTTGAAGTGATTTTATGAGAAATTTCTATTTATTATCAGTTTTATTTTTTACGCAGTCGCTCATGGCACCTACTCCTGATGTACTTGAACTAGCCCCTACAAATTCTGAATATGAAGAAGCTAACCCACCTAAGCTTACAAAACTAGAAAGTATCAAAATGACTGTTAAAAAATTAAAAAAAATAGAGATAGAAGACAGAATAGGAACACTCGCAGAGAATCCTGAAGATACAGATGGCTCAGATACAGAATAATTTTAGTATTTAATCTCGTTTAAAAACTCAATCCATTTTAACCCAACCGCCGATACTCTCGGCGGTTTTTTTATGTTCAACATTAAGGAGACTATATGAATACATTTACAAAAATTATTATTACTTCCATTTTATTAAGCTTCGGATTCGGAGCAGAAAGCTCAGATGATGTTGAAAATCAGAATCATCATGCATCGCTAGAACGAAGCACAAAAATGCCTATAATCGTAAATAATTTGCTTGAAATAACTATAAGTAGAATTCAAGAACTCTTCTCAACCCCAATAATGAAAGAATATGCTTGCCAAACTTTATCAACAGTAACAGGAGGTATCATTTTGTACGGTTTGTATTATAGCTTTGGTTTATCACAACAGCATGAATAATTTAGAGATAAACCGAGTTTACCTATGGTATTTTATAGGCTTTCCTTTAGGAATCATTTAAGAAAGTCGTGATTAAAATACATTTAATATAAAAACTCTAGGTGCAATTGAGTGCTACTTCTGATTCAATCATTAATAATTATAATATTAAATTTAGCAAACTTATGCGGAAGCAATAATCCATGCTTGGAGGCAGAGTTAGATGGAATTTCAACAAGGAATTTTATTTCACCATCTTATACAACAAACAATGTTACTAATCTGCAAAGAGAAACTCTTTCTTATACACAAAAATTTTTCTGTAGAGCTGCATCAACAGTAACCGCAGGAATCATTTTGTATAGTCTATATTATTTGTCCTTTGAGATTTAAGAAGCTGGATCCAAGTAACGACATAACATCTTAATTCCATGAAACCTTGCAACTAAGCAAGGCTTCGTTTGAGTAAGTTTAAAAGCTTACTCAATTTTTAACCCAACCACTGATATCCTCAGTGGTTTTTTTATTTTTAACCTAAGGAGACTATATGAATACATTTACAAAAATTATTACGGTATTAGCACTTACAAGCTTCTGTTTTGCAGCTGAAGAGGATTTGATCCACATCAAGCATCAAAGTCCAATACGTGGAAAAGACATCGTTCAAATACAGCCAACTGACATGCAAATAATCAATCAAAATTCAGGTAATCTACCAGAAACAAAAATACAAGATAATTATTGGCATCAATATTGTCTTGATCCGCTTTCCGTATATTTATCAAAAAGAAATTGCCCTGAAGATTTTATAGAAAAATTTTGTGTTCCTTGCACAACAAATTCCATTAGTGGTTTATGCATAATAATTACTATGAGATTATGTGGCTGTTAATTCGCCTTACCTATAACATTTTATAGGGCTTATGTTAGGAGGCTGTTAATGAGGATGGATTAAAAATACTCATAGTAACATCAGTTTTTTTGTGAACACATGAGATTTTTTATACCAATACTTTTTGCGCTGCAGGCGATCATTCCGAGTGAAACTCTGCTGGATGCTCTAGCTGAAAAAAGAATAGAACAACAGCTAACAGCTTCACCATCAAGTAATTCTTATAACAATATTGGAAAATTATATCGTGCAGGCGAATCAGAATACCACCGTACTTCTGTTACTTTTTATAAAGGAAAGACCTGCTTTACAACAGCTTTCCTAAAATCTTTTCGTCACTACGAAGTAGAATTTGAAATCAATTCAGGAAACGTACAACGGTATAAAGTAGAGTGTTTTGTTCAACATCCAAAATTTCTCACAGACTACAACGGATCAAATTATAGTTTGTCGATTTTAATTTTAGATAGGACAGTTACTGAATTGTCTGGCCTTTCCATCAGTGATGAATTACCAGAACCACGAATTTTTGGTGAAGATCAGTACCCATTAATCTATGTCGGATACAGCACAATTTCTGCAAGAGACCAGAAATTTTCTACGCTAAACGGCTCAAAAAAAATATTACAAGTACCTATTAAAGAATACACCACACAAGAAGATAAGTTTGGGCTATTTTTAGAGCCTTATCGGGGAGAAGGCCATAGCACGACTATACCTTATCATTTTCTTACTAATACAGGCATGTGGGGAGGAGGTGTTTTTGATAAAGACGAAAAACTTGTATCTATTATTGGATTTTCAGGCTTCCGCATTACTGAAGATACTAAAGTAAGCATAGATGAAAATTTATACAAACCACTTTATGGAATTTATTCTGCCCTTGTTAATGTTGTAATTCCATATATACCATGTACTACAATTACACCATACAATATAGATCTTGTAATACCTGGAATAGAGCCACAAAGTGTACCACTAAAACCACTTAAAAGATGGATCGAAGAAACACGTGCACAACATGATGATACTTATATTGCAAATAGCATTTGAATAAGAAATTCACGAATGCATGCCTTGTAATTCACAAGGCCTCGTTTGAGTAAGTTTAAAAGCTTGCTCAATTTTAACCCAACCGCCGATACCCTCGGCGGTTTTTTATGTTCAACAAAAGGAGACTATATGAATACATTATTTATAAAAATTACTACGTTAGCAGCACTTACAGGATTTTGTTTTGCCACAGAAGAAATTATCGATGATATTGAAATAGGCCGAAGTGATTCTACCGTCACACAACTTTCGATGTCATCCGCTTCTGCAGAAGGCCTCAGTATTATGTCAGAGCAAGACGTACCACCCTTTCGTGCTGCATATCAAGAACCCTCTACCGCTCCTGCCCGTAACAACCGTGATATTTTTCTAAGGATTACACAGTTCACTTTAAAACATAGCGGCAAGATTATCGGAACTGTAATAAGTGGCGTCATCGCTTATGAAATATGCAGCTTCCTTGCGACACTATAGAAAATGATAGGCTTTAACTTAAAAATTCTTTAAGAAGGTCGGTCGCAAAATAACTCTCAGATACATAAATTGGGATGTTATTTTGTTAAAATTCATCGAAATATTTTTAACCTTTATTTTCTTAAACCACGCTTTTGCGAGTTACTCACCTTTACCAACAACGGATGATATAGATGAAACACTCACAGATGAGGCATTGCAGCGATTAGCATATTCAACCCCTCTTCACAATAATGTTGGCATACTACGTTATTACACAGATCACGATCAGGGACGAAATGTAATACCTATGGAAGGATCTGCCTTTTATATTGGTGGAAAAACCTGCTTAGCAGCTGCGCATTGTTGCTATACTCATTTTGCAAATCAAAAAATTTGCTGCGAAGTTGGCTTTGAAATAGATGGGCAAACATTCCAATATTACCAGGTGCAGTATCGTACGATACATCCAGAGTTTAAGAATAATCGAAGCTATGATCTCGCTATTTTAATTTTAGAGAAACCTGTAGAAGGGCTCACTGACCTTAAGCTTAGTGACGATTTTAAAAGTCCACAAATTTATGACGAATGTCAGCACCTACTCACTTACGTAGGATATGGAGCAAAAAACGTATGGAATGAGTGGTGTTATGTTGTAGATAATAAAAGAAGAGCCGTGCAAGCTTATACCTGTGAATGTCGCGCAAGTGAAAAGTTATTTAAAGTTTATTCAGCACCCTATGGACGATATATTGCGTCCAAAGAGAGAAGACCTCCAATACCATATGAAGCCCATCCTAGGTATGGAATGAGTGGAGGACCCGTATTTAATGAAAATAATGAAGTAGTAGGTATTATAAAGGGATTCGCAAATCCATTGAATGCATCAAATGGAAGAACAAAATTATATGCGCAAATTGCGGCCTTTCTAAACAGTATTATTAATAGATTGGATACCTTTCATGTAATGCCCTTACTCAATCCAGAATTTGCAGAACATGGCGCATATACAACTAGTTGCCCAGTGGCACCTTTTAAAGAGTGGATTGATGAAGTGCGAAGGCAGTATGACGATACTTATCTTGTAGACACCGTTTAAAAGATATTACTAACTAGGTCCTTGCGCCTTCTTCGAAGGCTCAGGACGACAAATATTCACCCCACGCTGCCTTGTAATATACAAGGCTTCGTTTGAGTAAGCTGAAAGACTTGCTCAATTTTAACCCAACCGCCGATATCCTCGGCGGTTTTTTTATGTTCAACATTAAGGAGACTATATGAATACATTAGAACAATCCCTCAACCGTCTTGAAAAGGCTGTACAAAATATTGGCCAATCTGAGATGCAGCATAAAGCACTTGAGAGACCGGTTTTTGATACTAAGAATACGGAGACTAAAGACAAAGCTGATAATGTGCAAAATTTTGTAAAATACGGCGAAAAGGCATTGTCATCGCAAGAAGGCACAGGAAGCTTAGTCATTAGAAAGCCAAGCATTTCAGATATTGTCGAAAAGCCTTTTGCACCTACCCTGTTTCGCGATATTGCTGGAAAGGCGATTGTCCAATCAGATCACTTAGAGCTTGTACGTGAAAAAGGGAATACCGACGCCGGCTGGGCACATGAAACGACGCTAGGAGCTGAAACCAATACAGCTGACTTAATGAAAATTTTGATTCCCGTGCATGAAATGTATGCGCGAACTCGAATTAGTCAGCGCCTTATTGATGATGCGGTCATTAATTTAGAAAGCTGGTTATTAGATAGTATTGAGCGAAAATTTAGCCAGCTCGAAGAGGATGCTTTTATTAATGGTTCTGGTGAACAGATGCCAAAAGGTCTTTTAACATATGATCGCGTACAGGCGCATGCTTACGAGTGGGGCAAGATGGTGGAGTATCGCACTGGTGCAAATGGTGAAATTGTTCATGCAGATATTTTACTTGATACGGTTGCTAGCTTAAAGACACCTTACTTAAGCGGTGCATGCTGGGTAATGTCACGTTCTGCTTTTGCTGAAATCAGACGATTGAAAGAACCTTCGACAGGACGATACTTATGGCAACCAAGCTTGCAAGAAAGAGGTGGAAATACACTGCTTGGATTCCCAATCATCTTAAGCGATGCAATGCCAGCGTTAAAAGCTGGAACACCTTCCACCTCAATTGCGTTTGGGAACTTTTCATTAGGCTATCAAATTGTTGATCGCGGTGAATTTACAATTTTAAGAGATCCATTTTCGGCAAAACCATTTGTTGAATTTTACGTAACGCAGCGACTGGGCGGCGATGTAGTAGATTTTGACGCAATTAAATTCATTACCGCTGGTGAATAATTATGCAGCTTAAGCGTCTTCTTGTTACAAGTGATGAATTGGTTCCACTTGAAGAACTAAAAGAACACATGCGTATTGAGCACGAGGATGAAGACTCTTTATTAAAGAGTCTTCTCCGTTCGGCATACGACTGGGTTGAGCAGTTCACCAATCGGTCCTTGCTTACTACGCAATGGTGCTTTAAATCACTTCCCCTAAAAAAGGGAAGTGAAATTAACATATGCTTACCCTTTCCCGACTTAATAAGAATAGAAAGCGTACACCATGTCTTTACTCCAGATCACAAAGAACTTCTAAGGCGGTTTGTTATTGAAGAAAAAAATGGCCTTTCTTATGTTTGCCTTTTAAGCAAAGGTGTTCCGATCGAAATTATCTATAAATCTGGCTTTGGAGAAAGCTTTGACAAAGTACCAGAAGCTATACGCCAGGCAATTAAAGTGTTGGCAGCTAGTTGGCATGAAAATCGAGAAGGGTCGTTCTGTGGCATTCCAGATACACTAAGAACTTTTTTACATCCATATCAAGTTAGGAGATTAGTATGAAGATTTCTGATTTCAATGAGCGTATACAAGCTTTTTACGAAAATTGGACCGAAGAAAAAGACGGTGATTTTAAAAAAATTTTAGATAAAGGAGGACGATTTTGGGCTCACATTATCCCCATTTCTCCTTCCTTAAATACCTCTGAAGACAAGTCTGAGAGTCAAAAAAATCGCTATTCTATAACTATGCATAAAAAGCATATCAGCAATACTAGACATGCATACTTAAGATGGTTAGGATGGAATCATAAACTTTTAGAGATATATACTCCATGGCTAGAAATAAGGGGATTTCCGTATGTTAAATGTCTGGCAAAAGAGTGTATCGAGGAGGAACACAATGGCTGATTTCGGTGTGCTTAGCGCTATACGTGATATGCTAAAAATACAATTGTCGACTGATGATCATCAAATTGGAGAGCATATTCACATTAATTACCCAGCAAAAACAGCAACTTTTCCAATGGTTGTGCTTGAGCTGGAAGAAGTATGGACATCTCTTGCTCTGGGGAAACATTCCCCTCGAGCACGTCTTAAGCTGCAAGCAAAAACTCTAAGTAACAAATTGAGCGGGAAAGAATCGATCACCATCGCTGAAAGGCTACGGGGATCAATCGATGGAAAAACCATCCAACTTGATGATGGAAAAATTGTCACTTTGCGTCTTGAAAATAGCATCGTTGATATTCCAACGATGCTTAATAAAACGCGCAATGTTCAACAAGTCTTTGAAGCAATAGTGAGGGGATAAAATGATACATATAGATGAAGAAATGATTGAGGACATCTTAAGGAATCTCGAACTATATGACACGACACTAATGCTGTCATTGCCTCGTTGGGCACAAAATGTATAGGGGGCATTATGGAATCAGAATTAACAATCAATATTGGTGGACTACCTCCGTTTTCTGCACGTGGTTGTGAACAAGTTTTAATTCCTATCACACAAGGGGATTTTCATCGCAATGTTTACGGCGAGTTGATTTACCTAGGAGATGATACGCACACAAAGTACAAAAGTGTTGTAAAATGCAGCGATAAAGCAGCTATTGCGACCAATGGATTATATAGGGGAAGAGAACTTGAACTTGGGTGTATTCAACGCTTATGGCAAAAATTCGAAGAAAACCAGCGCGATATACGTCTAGATAAACTACCTGTAGGCGGCTCTATATTTGCGTATGATGATGAAAATCAAGAAATTACTATTATGCATAGCCAAGGTAAAAGTGTGCAGCTGCAAACACCTCACACAAAGGGGTATATTTGCTATAGACCATTGCTTAATGTAAGGGTCGTGCAATATTCTTTAAGCACGAATGAATGGGGCGTGAGAGTCGGTTGGGAAATGGAGTGTGAAGAAATTTAAGAATTTTTAAAAAATCATTCTGACCTGATTATGTATTTTAATATTTTTCTAGCACCCAATTCATCATCACATTAACGATAACATTTATTACGACTGCTGAACTTCATCAAGCAAGCTAAAAACAAGCATACACGAACGAATGAAAAGCACTGAAAGCATAAACGCTTTTGGTGCTTTTTTTATTGCCTAAACACTTTACAACAAAAAGGACTTTTTATGAAAAAATTCTGTTTAATCGTATTATTTCTAAGCGCTGCTTTTGCAGCAATGCAAAATCAACCTTATGAAGAATATCAAAACAATCGAAAAAAATTATTTTCAGGATCAAGAATTAAACCTAAGTCAATAGATGATCGTCTACCTTCCCAAAGTATCATGATTGTAAAATTCATGATTCCAATACCTCAAGCACAATCAGACCGTACGATTTCAGGAGAACGAGCCTATCTTTCTTCTATTACAAAAGCTATAAAAGCTTCGCGAAATATTTACACTTTTATGAGAACAATAGAGAGAAACTCCTTTTTAGAACAGTTCGATAAAACTTTCGCAAATTTAGAGGGTGAAGAACAGAGAAGAGACGAAATTATGCTCAATCCAACATTTGTTAGTCAAACAATACAAAGCCTTGTAAATATAACTGAAGCATTGAAAGACTCCTTTTTTACATCACCTCAATTAATTTTATAAACTCTTTTTATTTTTATAAAATCTTAATTTTAGCATCTTAAAATTAGAATAGGTTTAAATATAAGAAATACATATGAATACTGTATTATTGCTTTTATGGCTTATGTCGCCCCGCTATTAGCATCTGAGCATCAAATTGTTATTATCTTAGAATATGAGAATCGAATTGATCCTATCCATACTCTTGAGTTACATGATGCAGAACTCAAACCACATCAAAAAGTGCTTACTGATTTTATTGACCAGAGTCCGATTGATATCCGTGACTGGGGAAAAGCCATAAGTACAGTAAAACCAAAAGCTTTAGAATTAGTTGATGGTCACATTTTAAAAAAATTTCCAGACGAAGCCTATCGTCAGAATAAAATTTTAGAAATACTTCTGAACGAATCCGGAGACATAAGTCATGATACACTCCTTCAGGCCAAAAAACATATAAAAGAGTTAATCGAATATGTAGGAAAAGAACTGAAACTATTTTCAGAGCCCGATGAACTTTTTATGCCAAATAGCCATGAAGAACGTCATCAAATAAGAACAAATAATATTGCAATAAGCTCAATTAGAGAAATCTATGATGATAAATTTGAATCTCTACGTCTGTTAACAAGCTTTGCCGGAGCTCGCGCCTTGGGTTGGACACGACAAGTCTATTATGAGAAAATGATTCGCAGGATGAAATACTATGTGTACGATGAATCTCTGAGAGAACGCGTCCCTACAACTCCAGCTGCTGGATTTTATAAAAAAGCATACTATGATTTTTTGAAAGAATGCGGCTTGCAAAACCCCGAAGCATTAAATGATAATTGGCTGGAAATTGGGGAGTGAGGATATCTGAATTAACATTGTCTTTTTGATTTTTTCTTGCTCTAGTCTTATTTTCTCAAATGGTAATTATCAATTTCACTTTGCATATTGTCTCCATTTTTTTTCTGTGACACACTTTTTAAGTAAGTATTAATCTTTTTTTTGGAGAATCCATGAAAAAATATATTGGTTTAGCGCTTGTTACATTTTTTGGAACCGCAACTGTTTCTAGCGTTTTTGCACCTACTGAGGGGCACAAAGGTAAGCATGAGCATGGGCACGAGCATAAGCACGATGGGAATCATCCACATGGCCATCCTGGCGCTCAAGGCACAGCTGCTCCAGCAAGTGGACAATCTGGAACTACACAAAAGTAGTCTTCAAAAGCTATTTAAAGCGCTTCTTCGGAGGCGCTTTTTTTATTTTTCGATCCATTAATTTTTCCGTTAAGATTTTGTTAACCATTGGTTGGGCAGAGTGAGACTATAAACACAAACCAATATGATTTATGCGCTTAATACTCTTTACTTTAGTGGGATTTTTGTTAGTAACTCCATCAGCTCAGCAAAAAAGCGGAACCGATGGAATTGAGTACATACTAGGGTATTAATTACCGCTTGCCGCTTCTTTTTTTGTTTCCATATAAGAAATATAGAATGCACTAAGACCTATGATTCCTGCACCAAGCACAATAGATATATCTGGAATTTGGCCAAAGAATAAAAATCCAAACGTACCGGCAAAAAGGAACTCGGTATAACGAAATGGCGCTAACGCAGATGCATCCGTAGAAGAATATGCACGGAATAAACAAACTTGAATAAGGTTTGCACCAATTCCAAGAAGAATTAGAAAAACAAGTTCATGCATCGTTGGCGTAACCCACACAAAAGGCAAGAAAATACCTGCAAAAACAGAAGTACCTAGCCCAAAATAAAAAAGAAGTGTTAGGGTATGCTCTGTTGAAATCATTTGCTTTGCCATCACGCAAAGATATGCGAACAACATTGCTGCAGCCATTGGAACAAAAGCAGTGACACGGAAACTTTCCATACCAGGCTGCACAATGATAAGAAGACCGATAAACCCTACAAGTGTTGCGATCCAACGGTTTTTATCAACCTTTTCTTTCAACAAAAAATACGCCATTGGCAAAAAGAAAAGGGGCTCACAAAACATAATGGCGGTATTTTCTGCCAACGGCATAATGTTAACAGAAAGACAACAAAGCCCAAGAGCCAGTGCTCCAACAATAGCGCGTAGTGTATGGTTTTTTGGATGCGCTGTTTTAAACAGATTTTTCTCATGACGCAGCATTAAAGGTAGCACCGTAAGCATACTAAAGAAGAAACGAAAGGAAATAATCTGCACCACGTGAAGACGCTCACCCAAAAATCGCATTAACACATCATTTGTTGAGCTAACGACACAAATCATCAGCGCCCAGAACACGCCTTGAAGATAACCTTTGCGGACAAACCATCCAAAAAAGGGAACATTTGCCATGGAAAATGCAGTAAGAGCTGTCATGTTAAATTTTTATTTACGAATCTATGTTGGAATGTAGCGATGTTTTTCAAATTTCGCCACTTTTTAATTTTTATTAAAACTCTTCACTTAAGCTAAACGATAAGATTATTTTTAATAAAGCGACATTTTCATGAAAAAATTTTTAGTGTGTTTAGCCGTGTTAGTAAGTGTGGGGCAAACTTTTTCAGGCCCCGCATCATTTGTAACCAGAACAGGGCTGCAAGCAATGGAATCTACATTACAAATACGCACACAAAATATTGCATCACAAAATAATGTAGATATCTTCCCAGCTGTCGAGTTTCTTAACCGCCTAAATACATTTTCAAAAGCGAGTGCTAATCTTGATCCTCGACTATCTGAGCGTTTATATTCTGCTCTTATAACTGCTACATCTAGCCCACAGCAATCAAGGAACATTTCAGAAACAACACTCGTTAATGCTGCTAACATGCTCATTAATATTGGAATCATACGCCGTGAAATTGAAACATACGAGCTAACTGAAGAACCTGAAGGAGAAGAAACATCGCAACCATCTGCAGTATTTGTTCAAGATTCTCTCCCCAGATCTGATGACGCGGATGATCTCACCGATTTTGCCTCGTCATATTGAGCAGCAGGCGACGTCAAGATCCAGTGTGTAATAGCAATTGAATTTACAGAACTGGATTCCACACTTCTTTCATAGGCTCTGAATGACGCAATTTCTAACATCGCCCCCAACTGCAGCAATTTCGCTGCGGTTTTTTTTATTTTTTAAAGGAAACCTATGCTTAAATTTTGTTTTACCGATACCTGGAATGATTTTGCTCAAGCACAGATATGCACGTGGGATATTGTAGAATGCGTGATCACGCATCAAGAAGGCCATATTGCTAAAGCGAGTTTGAAGGTAGGAAATTTTACCCCACCAATAGCTGCGTATTTAGGCATTTTTGACGATGATATGCTTTTATTTCAGGGGCTTATTTCTGGGCAATTTGAGTATCAGTGCTATTTAACGAAGATCGATATTTTGGGAATCCCACCTACTTTTGAAGAGGATGTAAAAACGTTACTGAAAGACAGATCCCTACTCTATAATGCGTTATTTTTTCAAAAGACGGATTTTAAACCAAGTGATCATTTAGAAGCATGCGACAAGCTTTTTTATTGGGATCGCGTAACGGGGAAAATTGGATTCAGTAATTACTTTGAGGGAAATCGATGCATTGATGTGAGCGGGCAATACCTTGAAAAGCCCTTTAAAATTCAGCAGATTTCGATGCCTTTGGGAAGTTGTGTTGTTGATTTAAAAGTACATTGGACCCAGCATTTAAGCGGATCTTTTGATGCTGGCCACTATATTGCGCAGGCATTTCCTGAGAGGACAATTGCGACCTTAACGCCTGAGACGATTGTATCGCATTGGCCAAAAGAGGATCAGCGATTAGGGCTTGGCAAACGCAAAAGTGGGTATCAGGTTGAGTATGCAAAAATTACGGCGATTGACTATGAGGAAGCACCTTCGCATACAAAACGTATTGGTGAAAAAAGCGAGCAGATAAAAATTCATTATTTCAAACCAACGTTGCGTATTCAGTGGCAATATCAACAACCACGCATTGAGACGATGCGAATTAAAGCGCAGTTGAACCATTCTCAGCATAAGCTCACCAAACATCGTGTGCGGAAAATTCCTATTGAAATTGCTCTGCCTGAAAATGAACGCTCACGTTTTTTTGAAACAAAACAAGGAAAAGAATTTATAACATATGCTTCAGCAATTTTAATTGCTCAACTTAGAGCATCAGCTAGGTGCATTCGTGTAACGTGCACCCTGCCCTGGAATGCAGGACGAGATTTAACGCTTGATGATTCGTTAGTAGCGAAAGGAAAATTTAGGGGAAAGATCATCAAAATACGGCATGTGATAAAAGGCATGCAGCGATTGGTGGAGGTAACAATTGTTTGTACTCTTGAAACTGGAGATTTATTTCATGATGAAGAAGAAAATGATGCTCATTCATCAGATGAAGTTCAAGGCATTACACAATCAACTCTTAATCCGCTCGATTTAATTTCACAGATTGACGTAAAAAATTCTGCAACAGAACAGGAAATGCATCTGTTGCAACATGCGCAAGATGGCCCTCTAAAAAGTGCTTTACAAGAAATGCCTACGAGTATTCATCTTACGTTACGTGATTTACGCACAGATGAAGAGTTGACGCGACACTTTCAAAAGACTTTGTCTGTTGTGCAGTGCGAAAGGACTAAGCGCCTACTGTAACGTTTTGGCGGAATGTTGATCCCGCGCCGAGTTGAATTATTGCTCCTGGCTCAAAGGTGGAATTCGAAAGAGCGCCATTTGGCACATTCACATTTGTAGGTACGGATATGATTCCTCCTGAAGCAATAGTTGTGCTACCTGGAACTGCCCCTGATGAAACTGTTCCGTTTGCTGTACCTAATTGAAGTATAGCGCCACTCGCAACGGATGTCGCTGCATTTGGTAATTTTCCACTGCCACTAACTTCCAGGGTTCCTTGGCTCACGCTAACAGGTGTTGTTGAGCTATTAAGAGCCGATAAAACACGTAGGAGACCAGGGCCTGTTTTACCCATTGTGCCTGTACCTGTAGGAGCAATGCCAAGAATTGCGCTAATAGCATTATCAATTTGTACAGAACCATTGGTAGAGAAAGTCAACGCACTACTAAGAGTAATACCTCCTATGGAAATTTGCATAATTGCTGATTTACCTGCGGAAGCGTTAAATGTTGTAACCGCACTAGTATTAGCTTGCAAAATACCATCATTAATTTCAACTGTACCAATTGAGTTGGAGGAAGGCAAAATCGATGTTCCCCCACCCGTAACATAGGCCGTAGAAGCCGCACCTGACATAGTTGTCGTGCTTCCTGATGATACTGCATAGGTTAGCTTTGCCAAAAGTTTGCGAATAACGTTTTTCCCTTGATCAGCAAAATAGATATTGCCAAAACTATCACCCCATAGTCCACGTGGATTACTTAATGCAACGCCTGTTGAAGAACCGCTAAATGTTGCGCTCGTATTAGCACCTCCTCCAGCGATAGTAGAAATGCTACCACCCAGCATAAAACTTTTGATACGATTATTACTTGAATCTGCCACATAAATAGTACCAAAACCATCAACATAAATACCGGTCGGTGCATTAAATCCTGAAGCGATTGTGTAAATATTATTCGCAGTATAAGTTGACCCGCCTATAGTTGCTGTAACACCGGCAATCATACGTATGACATTGTTCGACGTATCAGCAATATAAATATTTCTTGAGCTATCAAGAAATATTCCTTTCGGCGAGTTTAGTTGTGAAGAGGTCGGTGATGCTGTGGCTCCGTCTACAGCACTTCCCGAAGTACCGTTACCTGCGATGGTTGAAATGTTTCCAACAACATTGGTATTTACATTCCAAGTAAATTTACGTACCGCATGGTTTACTGAATCAGTGAAATACACCGTGTATGGCGTTGTCGTACTGTCGATATAAATTCCGTTTGGATTATTAAGCAGCGCAGACGTTGCAATGCCACCATCACCTGAATAGCCAAGAGCTACGCTAGAACCTGCTATGTTTGTGATGTTTCCACTTAAAGCAAAGCTTCTAACAAGATTGTTGCTGCTGTCTGCAATGTAGATTGTTCCTCCATTTACAAAAACGCCTAATGGATTATTTAACCGTGCCGTGGTAGCAGAAATACTCGTTCCGTTGTACCCTGCCGTTCCGGTTCCTGCGATCGTTGAGATAGTGCCGCTCACGTTGAATTTTCGAATACGGCTATTGCCAGTATCTGCGACATAAACTGAAGTACCGTCATAATAAATTCCGCTTGGACTATTTAGCTTAGCGGAGGTAGCTGCACCATTATCACCAGACGACCCTGAAATACCAGATATTCCGGCTATCAGTGCAGTATTACCTATCTTTCGAATAACACTGTTTGAGGAATCCGCAATATACAAATTTCCCGTGATATCTATACAGATTCCTCTGGGGGAATTTAAAGTTGCTGAAGTTGCTGCTGCAGCATCTCCTGTATATCCTGGATGTAGAGTTGTACCAGAACCTGTAGGAACCGTTCCAGCAATTGTTGAAATGTTGCCCCCAACTGTAAATTTTCGAATAATATGATTCCCTTGATCTGCAAAATAAATATTACCGGAACTATCGGAACAGATTCCATAAGGATTTTTTAGCTTTGCTGAAGTCGCTGCAGCGCCATCGCCTGAATAACCTTGTGTTCCTGTTCCAGCAACGGTTGAAATGTTACCACCAACCGTAAATCGTCGAATTTTATCATTGCCATAATCTGTAACATACACAAGGCCTGAACTATCCAGGCAAACACCCCAAGGATTATTTAGTAAAGCAGATGTGGCGGCCCCCCCATCACCAGTAGATCCAGAGGCCCCTGTTCCTGCCATAAGTGAAATATTTCCCCCAACAGTAAATCGTCGAACTTGGTTACTACCCGTATCAGCAAAATAAATATTACCAGAGCTATCAATACAAATTCCTGCGGGGCTATTTACCTTAGCACTAGTTGCACTACCTCCATTACCAGTAGATCCAGAGACTCCTGTTCCTGCAACCGTATATATAAAGCCTGCAGCGTAAGTGCTGCTGTTAACTGTAAAAGTACTTCCAGCAATCATTCTAATACGGAAGTTACCCGCATCAGAAAAGTAGATATTATTTGAGTTATCAATGCAAATTCCTTGAGGATTAGATATCTGTGCACTGCTAGCTATGATATTGTCATTGTTATACCCAGCAGGTCCGGTTCCTGCTATCGTTGAGAAAACTCCCGTACTAGCTGTAAATTTTCTAATGCGATTATTCGTGGTATCAGCAACATAAAAATTATTTGCACTATCTACACAAACTGCATAAGGAATATTCAAAGTAGCAGAAGTAGCGGGTCCACCATCACCGCTAAATCCTGCTGATCCTGTTCCCGCTATTGTTGAAATTAAGCTAACAGAAGAATGAACTCCATAGTCCCAAATAAGCTTTTTTGCAGCATGGCTATTAGTGTCAGTGAAATAAACTGTATCAGTAGAACCAGATACTCCAAAAATTCCATTGGGACTACTTAGGCCAGAAATAACGCTATAGACTGTCCCTAAAGAGCCAGAAGAGCTAGACGGGCTCAACTGTTTTATTCCTGTAGCATCCGAAAAATAAATCCTAATACTTGCAGGGGTAGTATTTCCAACAGCCCAAACTCCTGTGGGTGAACTAGGAGAAATATTAGAAGATGTGGAAGCAACCGTATAAACAGAGCCCGTAGTGTAACTTCCAGCGGTAGTTGCTGCCCAATACACCTTAATTGCATTATTTCCTGTATCAGCAACATAAACATTGTTATTGCTATCAACAAAAACACCTTTTGGTTGACTTAAGCCTGAAATCAACGTGGTAATTGTGGAACCACTAATTTTTCGAACGCAGTTATTTGACGTATCTGCAAAATAAATATTACCTGAAGAATCGCGCGCAACGCTGCTAGGACTATTTATCAAAGCTGATGTCGCCGCTCCCCCATCACCTGAATATCCTGAGTAAGATTGGGCGCTACTGGCAGTTCCAGCATTAGCTCCAGCAATACTAGAAATATTACCACCAGCAGTAATTACGCGAATACGTCCGTTTGTAGCATCTGTAACGAAAACATTACCTGAGTTATCACCACAAATCCCGAAAGGACTATTAAGAGCTGCGGCTGTCGCAGCCCCTCCATCACCCGAAAAACTAGTTGCTCCGGTCCCGGCAATGGTTGAGATATTACCACCAGCTATTGGAAATTTTCGTAAACGTTGGTTACCCGCATCAACAACGTATATATTTGTGCTGTCCATGCACAAACCTTTTGGGCCATTTAATGCTGCAGAGGTAGAAACTCCGCCATCACCTGAAAAGCTAGCAGGCCCTATTCCGGCAATGGTTGAAATATCGTAACTGGTGGTTGCTTGAAGAAGAGAAGAGCACATAAAAGTAAACAGCAAAAAAACAACATTTTTTGACGTCGAAAATAAAACATTTACAAAATTTTTAATTTTCATATAACAACAATTAACATTACAAATATTTATTATTGTTACTTATATTTATTAATTATTTTTTAACTATTTATAAATATTTAATATAAATTTATATTTATTAATTAATTTTAATATTTAATAATCTTTTAAGAATTGGAGAACTTAATGATTCGAACAAAAATTCTAGGACAAGAGCGTTTTAGCCAAGCGCATCCATTGCATCTTTTTGAGAGAAATAGTGATTTAGGACATTTTTCAATTGGCCCTGGCGATGCAAACAGAGTGACCATTGAAGAAGTATTTTTGCCACCACAGCAATTATGGATTCGTGCAAAAGTTCACCTTGAGCCATGCCCAGATATTCTTGTTATGGAAAAAGACAGTGATTTCGTGTGGAAAGGTGAAAGACGATGTGCAGCTATTAAATTAGAAGCTAAACAAATTTTATGGGCGCAAAAAGGCACTGAAAATAGCACTTGGAGTCTCTCGGGCAAACCATATATTTATGAATTTGCTGTTTCCCCAATAATTCGTGCCACTGGCCATGCGGTGGAAGCGTGAATAATATTTTGGATGCTGAACAGCTATTTACGCAAGCAGGAAGTAATGAAGAGGAAATGTTTCCTAATACATATTCAAACTGGAAAAAGCATTTAGATAAAGATTCCGATGCTGTTTTTGAGCCTCCACGCTTTAAGGAATCAACATTTTTGAGCGAAATTAAAACAGGTAAGTTTTTGACGCATGCAGAACAAAATGGCCGACGATTTTCTTTCGTTAGTTACCGCGCTGATCCGAGTGATAACCAAGATTTTATTGATATTTTATGTGAAAGGATGCCCTCATGACGTCGTATAATGAACAAGATTTAGATACTTTGGCACGCACTATTTTTGGAGAAGCCCGAGGGGAGCTGCGTCATCCAAACGGTGGAATGAAAAGCTTATACGCGGTTGCACATGTTGTGAAAAACCGAACAAAACATACGCAATATAGTTCATGCGTTCATGAAGTATGCCAGCAAGCCTGGCAATTTTCCTGCTGGAATGTCAAAGACCCCAATCGTGATATTTTGCTGAAAGCCACATTTTCAGATACCGTTTTTCAACAATGTTATTTGGCTGCAACTACAGTGTTATTTGGTGACATTGAAGACTGCACGAAGGGTGCAACGCATTACCATAGCATGGCTATAGATGCACCCTATTGGGCTATTGGTCACAATCCCACCACGATAATTGGCCATCATCTTTTTTATAAATTGTAGGGTATATTATGGCTTTTCCATTAATTGCAGCAGCTCTTGGGCTTGCTGAATTTGCACCCGTGATTGCCCGATGGATGGGCGGTGACAATGCAGAAAATGTTGCGCATCAAGTTATTGAAATTGCGAAAATGGTAACAAACCAAACTGACCCTGTGGAGGCCTCAAAAGCGTTGGCCGAGAATTCGTTGCTTATTGCAGAGTTTCAAAAAGAGGTGATAAAAATTGAGGCAGAGCTTGAGCTGCAACTATTGAATGATCGAAAAAGTGCGCGTGAGCGTGATATTGCCTTGGCGCAGGCAGGAAGGCAAAACACCCGTGCTGATGTAATGGTTTTAAGTGCGGCGGTTGGCCTAGTTACTTGCTTGGGAACATTGGTACATTATGCAGGGAGTTTGCCCGGAGAAGCGGTGGGGATTATTTCAACAATCGCTGGAATTTTTGGATCATGTTTAAAAGATGCGTACACCTTTGAGTTTGGATCGTCGAGAGGAAGTCGTGAAAAGGATTCACTGGTAGCGATGATGCGTAAGGAATAGAAAAGAAGAACATTTACGAAATCTTCATCAATTAAAATTATCATAAAAATCATCTAAATTTTTATGGATAATTTTATGAGGAAATTTCTTTTTTCGTTTGGTCGCTTTTTGGGGGTTTTATTTTTTGTGCACACAGTTCATTCCGCATCCCTCGTAAATAGTGAACTCTCCTCAGTCACCTTTGAAGAAAGGATTCAAGCAAAAATAGATCAGGGATTTAATCAAGATTCCGCTAGATCTTTGCTTGTTTTTGAGGATTCGTTAGCATGCGCGCCATCGAGCTTTAAATTACCCAAAAATGAGTATGGATTATTTAGTGATTTGGTGAAATTCTCTCAAAAATTACATTTATCCGGAATAGATTTATCTAATCAGATTTCTTCAGTAAAGCCAGAAGAAGCAGCAAAAATTATGACATTAATGCAGATATTAATGACAACACTAGAAGATCGTTACAATCTCGTCACGTACGCAATGAGTTTAGCTAATGGTAATGTTTTAAATGATCCTCAATACGAAAGATCTAAAGCAATTTTTGCTAATGCAAATTGTGTAAAAACGGCATTTCTTGGCTCAGTATTTAGTGGCATAGAAAGAGAATATAGCTCCATTAGTTTATCAACATCACAACGAGGAACTCTAAGTAATATACAAACTTGGGAAGTAATGCTGCAGCAATTTATTTTGCTGAACTTAGAAAAAACTACATTCACAGAGGAAAATCTTTATGCCGGGCAAGAATTTGATGAGCCGCAAAGAACGTCTATTCGCGCGGCATTTTCAGGCATGCGAGAAGCGACTCCTGAAAAATTGGCCGATCCTATTTTTACAAACGCCATGCAGCGATTCGTAACACACAGACTAAATCCTGACCAAATAGCAGCGACCGTGATTGGGCTAGACATGTCTAGTGAAAAATTAAAAACGGTTGGGTTTATTAGTTGTTTAGATAAGCTTTATGAGGAAGAAATTGTACGCATGAAAATGAACCAAATTGGTGCCATTTTTATGAGTCTTCTAGCTATAGAAGATGTTAGTGTTTTCGGGCGTCCTGAATTTTCTACAAAGCTCGCGAAACTTGTGACCTCAAAAACAGAGCCCGGCGACATTAATAGTCGTATTGCTAATTTGGTAATACTGACGCGTGGTGAAATACTTAAATCAGGCGCGAGCGTATAAAGTATTATTAAATATCTTATTCTGAAATTTAATTATCAATATTAACAATAATTTAACAATAAAATTCTAATATTAAGCAATAAAATTGTTTAATAGAGAATTTTTATGTTATCTAAAAGAGTTTTTCTCTCGATACTCATTCTTACCGTACTATCTTTAAAAGCCGCATCTTTTGAGCAACATCCGCATTGGGATGAAGCTATATTTACTGCGAATCTTGGTGTTCTTGATCATGATGCTACTACCAGCCATCGAGCACACTTTTTAGGACTTTATAAACCCCATCGTGATGTAGATATTGCCGCAAGAAATGCAGTGAAATTTTATGAGCTGCCTGCCAGTGTTTCACATGCGTTACCACTCCACACAATGGCCATCAGCGCAAGCGCCAGCAAAACCACAACTCTAGTGGAACTTGCAAACCTACGCAGTTATCCTACCAGTATGATTTATGATCAAGGAAATGAAGGCTCTTGCACTGCCAATTCCGCGGCATTTGATATTAGATACCTCACTGCTCGCAACAGCACTACCCCAGCCATTTTTGATAGTAGTAATCGGTCTGTATTAGCACCTTCTCGCAACTATCATTATTATAATACAAGATATGAAGAAGGCGTTATTATAGGCGACCCAACCAATGTTCAAGGAGATAATGGCGCTTCCATGTTCGGCTCCATGCTTGCCCTAGATAAGTATGGTACTTGCCCAGAAGCATTCTCAGCAGCTATTAACTTGGAGCATGGGTTTACTTATCGTGGATGGCCATATCTTGACACTCAATATGCAACTCAGCCAGATCCTGAAAGTTACCGTTTTGCTTTGGATTCAAACTATAGCGGCTTATACACAGATACGAGAAGTAATCCCTATAGAGTGGTATCACAAAATTTGCGCTACGCAGATCTAACATCAAAATACCACAAATCTAATCCAGCAACACTTAATACATCTACTGAAATAGCAAGCGTAATTGCGGATTTTAGAAATGCATTAAGCCGCAACACTCCTATTGATATTGGCATACCTGTTGAGCAAGCATTTTTAAACGCGCCAGGTGGATATGTCCCTATGCCTGCTTTAAATGGTAATTTCAAGCCAATTGGAGGTCATGCAATTAGTATTGTTGGGCACGGACCTTACAAAGCAGGCAGCACGCAAAATTACTTTAAATTCATAAATTCATGGGGTGGGACTTGGGGAGACCATGGATATGGATATCTCCCTGAGCTTTATGTTGCACACATTAATTTCTTTGGAATCGATGCTTTTGCCGTTGATCTGCTGAAATAAAATAAAACAAGAAAAATAGGAGCTGCTCGACAATAGGTAGCTCCTATTTAAGTTGATTTTATTCAAATAAATCGCTGTGTAAGCCTATACGAAAAAGTTTAAGCATAGTTTCATTAATACGATGAGGGTAAAACTTTATTATTTATTAATCTTATTTTGATATAAAAAAACAATATAAAATAATTATTATTTAATTGTGGAGTCTTTATGTTTATCAAAAAAACCCTTCTACTTTTATTAACCATCGGGTTGCTGACTCTAGAAGCTGCATTCTCACAGGGTAGCATCTCTCTACCTGAAGAGCATTCTATTGCTGATCATGTTCCGCATTATGCGACAAAAGAAACTACATTCGAAAGAGTTATAGCTATTGGCAAAAATTGCCTAACTAAAGCACAAATCAATTTATATTTTGACCCTCGACATCTTGAATGGCCTACAAAATCAGGAAAGTCTGATATTTTTGATTGGGCCGCTATCCCGAATTATCAATTGTTAACGAGTGCTCTTACCCATAGACTAGAAGGTTTTTATGAAAGAGAAGACTTCTATATGATTGCTAATAACATTTACGGTTTAACAAATAAGCGAAATGGGGTTCGATGGTTACATACATTAAAAAAGTACGAGGATCAGATTCCTAAAAATAAAATAGACGATGGTGAATTTTTGCTTTCTGTTTTTCATGAGCATTTTGAAGAAGAATATAGCAAAGCAATGAAATTAAAAGATCGATTTTTGAGAGCTGAGCATAAGAAAACTCTTTATATTATTTCTCATGCGCCAGGCATTTCTCTTGAGCAATTGTTGCAATTACGTGATGCATTACTTATTGCAAGAAACCAAAATAAGCAATTCGCCATTTTGTACGTGTCCAAAAATCAAGGCACAGCAGACATTGAAAATATTTTTATGCGTGAAGCAAAAAATGTTAGCGAAGATACCAAATTAACTCTTGACCCTGATTGCTGGAGGGCAATATTTTCTGAATTTAATTTCACTGATGATATATGGGAATAATCTTGCGGAGTCAGGGGCAATTTCCAAAGTTATTACTACTCAAATAAATCGCTGTGTGAGCCTATGCGGACAAGCTCAAGCATAGTCTCATTAATGCGATACACTAAAAGCCAATCGTTTTCCAGATGGCATTCGAAGCAATCGCTAGCGCTACCTGTCAGGCGGTGAGGGTGAAATTTTTTTTCCAGCAAATGCGACTGTGCAAGCTCATCAATAACAGTTTGGAGTTTTTTGAGGCACTTTCCGCGCTTTTTTGAGCGCTTAACATCTTTCAAAAAAACGTGTGTCGTTGTAACTTTACGCATTGATGAAATTTAAATTTATAAATTTGGATTATTATTCCACAAAAAAGTTAACAGCTAGATAATAACTCTTTACTGTCTCTTTCTTGTTCTGTTGCATCAGCCTTAGGGACAGCTGCAGGAAATGCTAGGAGTGACTTTAAGTAATCATCAAAAATATCAGCCAGTTGAGTATTCCTTTTGTCTTCAGCGTTTCTTTTGCAAGGCTTACGCCTAATCAGCGAAATAGCTTATTTGAACGTTCTCTATTCTTCCATACAGATAAGGAAATAGCACTTTTCTTATTAACAAAACAAAAAATTTTAAAAGTCACCCGATTGG